>ERZ839489.13-NODE-13-length-208597-cov-79.496380_pt1 | contig 208597 bp, 176 predicted proteins | sample MGYA00519938_ERZ839489 | MGnify/ENA primary metagenome ERZ839489 (study PRJEB31850, sample SAMEA3708846) | human gut metagenome | biome: human gut; feature: human-associated habitat; material: faeces | place: China | collected 2014 ...
CTCCGACTCGTGTCCCTTCGCGTCCACGCGCTTCTCATAGGGGAGCCCATCGGAATACAGAAAAAGAGGGGCGCCCGCGCAGGCGCCCCTCTTCTTGTGGGTTATGAATGAGACAAAGGGACACTCCCTTTGTCTCATCGCAGGTTGTTGTCGCGGTCGTAGCGCTTGGTGTCCCAGTACACACGCGTGGCGCGCTGGCACTTCTCGGGAAGCTCGACATCCTTGAGCGCCCACTCGCAGAACTCGTCGAAGCCAACACGGTCGACGATGTAGCCAATATGCTCCTTGCCCTCGGGCGCGTTGGGGTCGATGTACTCCTCGATGAAGGCATAGGTGTTCTTTACGATCTTCACGATGGAGTCCTCGTCCACCCAGCGCAGCCAGTCCTGCGCCAGTCGCGGGTTCTGCTTGCCCGTTCGGCCCGTGATCTTGACGCGGAAGTAGTGCTCGGGGCTGCGCGTCCAGGCACGCGTGGGGCAGTAGACCACGCACACGCCACAGCCAATGCAGCGGTCCTCGTCCCGCACGACCTTGCCCTTCTCCAGCCTGAGGGCGCTCACCGAGCGGCACTGGCACCAGTCCACGCACTGGCCACAGCCAATGCAGCGGTTGGGGTCGTACTGGGGCTCGGTCATGCCAATGATGCCAAAGTCGTTCAAGGCCACGTGCGCGCAGTCGTTTGAGCAGCCAGTGAAGGCCACCTTCACGTGGCGGTTGTTGGGGAAGATCTCGTGGTCCATGCGCTGAGCGAAGGCCGTGGTGTCATAGCAGCCAAACGGGCACAGACGCTTGCCCGGGCAGGCTACCACGTTGCGCGTGCCGCTTGCCAGGTAGCCCTGGGAGGTGTCCTCCTGGTTGATTTTGGTGTCCTCGATGATGGCCTGGAGCTTCTCGTTGACCTTGGGCATGTCCTCCATGTGGATGCCCGGGATCTCCACTCCCTGTCGGTTGGTGAGGAAGATCTCTCCCCTGCCGTACTCCTCGGCAATCTCAACAATGCGCGCCATGCTCTTGGCGCTCACCAGGCCGCCGGGAACGCGCACGCGGCTGGCGGTCATCCCGCGCTCCTTGCTCACGCGGAACGCGTTCTTCTTCATGGCCTTGACGTCGATGTCCTGAATCATGGCGGCCTCCTAGTCCAGCAACTGCTTGCTCTGGGTGTAGTTGAAGACGGGCCCATCCAGGCAAACGTACTTCTCGCCTATGCGGCAGTGGCCGCACTTGCCCAAGCCACAGCACATCTTTCGCTCCTGGCTCACCCAGATGTTCTCCTCGGCAAGACCAAGCTCGAGAAGGCCCTTCACGGAGAAGCGCATCATGGGCGGCGGTCCCACCACAATGGCCTGCGCCGTGGAGGGATCGCGCAGCGGCAGGTCCGGAATGAACTTGGTCACCAGGCCAACGTTGCCCTGATATCCCTCGGGCGCGCCGTCCACGTAGCGCTCCACCTCGAAGCCGTTGCCGTAGGGGCCGCGCAGGAGAAGCGACTGGCCCTCGTAGGCCTCGAACACCTCGTTGGTTACCACGCCCACGCGGCGGATGGTAAGGTCGACCGACTCGCCAGGCACGATGCCGCTCACGCTGATGGGGGCCTCGCCGTATTTGGGGACGGAGACCTCGAAGAACTGGCCGGGGCGAACCTCTCCGCCAAAGGCCATGCGGAAGGTGTACTCCTTCTCGGTGTGCTTGATGACCTTGAGCACCTTGGAGGAGAAGGGAATGTACGGGTTGTTACTAGGCATCACGGGCCACGCTCCCCTCATGCTGGGCGTCCCACTCGTCGACTGCATCAGAGAGCTTGTTGACACACGCGGCGAAGCTGATGTACTCGGGACAGACGTCGTCGCAACGGCCGCATCCCACGCACATGTCGTAGCCAAAGCGCTGGCGGAAGTCATACACCTTGTGAAGCACCTTGAAGCGCATGCGCTCGCCGCGCTGCTTGCGGTAGCTCGCGCCGCCGGCCACCGTGGAGTAGCCGTCGATCATGCAGCTGGCCTGCACGCGGCGCCTCTCGCCCACCCGGCCGTTCTCGGTGTAGGCAACGTCCTGCATGGTGAAGCAGGTGCAGGTGGGGCACACAAGCGTGCAGCGGCCACAGCCAATGCAGCGGTGGTTGTACTCGTCCCACACGGGGCTGGTGCGAAGCTCGAGCGGAACCGTCTTGGGGACGCACACGTGTACTTCGTTCTGGGTGACGAGCGCGGGCACCACGTCGCGGCTGGCCGTAGCGTAGCGCTCGAAGAGCGGAAGGAGGGACTCGTTAGCAACGGCGCACGCATAGCCCTCGCCCGAGCGCTCGAGCGAGAACTCCCAGTTGTCCGGTGCAACGTTTGACCCCATGTCCACGCAGAAGCAGTGCTCGAAGGTCTGGGGGCAGCCGAGAAGCACAAAGTGCACGCGGTCGCGGATGCGCTTATAGAAGCTGTCCTCGGGGCCGTTGTGCAGGTACATGGCGTCGAGGCGCTTGACGCCATGCAGGTCGCAGGCACGCATGAGCACAAGGACGTCGCGCGCGTCCCCCTCGCGGGCGGGGTCGCCGGCAGCGCCGATGCCCCCTGCCTCGCGCACCTGGTCCTCGGTGTAGTAGAAGAGCGTCTGCGAGAGCGGCGTGAGCAGCTCCTTGAAGGAGTAGTCGCTCTTGGCGTCAAGCTCGATCTGCGACGCGTTGTCCACAAAGTCGTAGATCACCTGGTCCACGTCGGTGAAGCGGCCAGCGCCCACCTTGCGGACCGGCGCAAAGACGAGGTAGTCGCGGGCAAGCTCGCGAACCAGCCCGTCAAGCCCCTCCCCGTCAAGCACGTATCCCATGGTCTCCCCTCTCTTCCGCGCCCGAGGGCGCATATCCTTTCTTGTCTCGCGCGCAGGTTCACGCGCGTGTGAGCGCATATCGCCACAGGAGTTTGGGGTCGTCCTGCTCGGCCACGCCAACCCCAAGCGCCGGGGCCACCGCCCCGCTTGCCGCCACGACGTCTGGCGGGCCCTGGGCAGCCACCCGGCCGTCCGCCATGAGGCAGACATTGTCGGCAGACGAGAAGGCCGACTCCACGTCATGCGTAGCAACAACCACCGCAAGTCCCTCTCCCGCAAGTCCGCGCAGCAGGCCTGCGAGCTCCCAGCGCCTGTGGGCGTCCAGGTGCGCCGACGGCTCGTCGAGAAGGAGCGTGCCCGCATCTTGGGCAACAACCATGGCCAGGTAGGCGCGCTGAAGCTCACCGCCAGAGATGTCTGCGAGGCGTCGGTCGCGAAGACCCCACACGCCCGTGAGCTCCATGGCCTGGCGCACCAGGCGGCGATCCCTCTCGCCTAAGGTCCTCACGACGCCAAGCGTGGCAAAGCGCCCGTGGCAGGCAAGGGTGTAGACGTCCATCTGCGGGCACCCCAGCTCCTGCGGCAGGTAGGCCAGGTGCCGGGCGCGCTCCCTGTGGCCAAGGCTTCCGAGCTCCGCACCGTCCAGAAGGATGCCCCCGCCATGCGGGAGCACGCCCGCAAGGCAGCGAAGGAGCGTGGACTTGCCGCAGCCATTCTTTCCCACCAGGGCGCTCACCTGGCCGTCATTGAGCTCGAGCGAGTCCACGGCCAGAGAAAAGCCGCCGTCGCGCACAAACGATAGCCCCTTCACACCAATCACGCGGCCTCACCCCCACGGCCCGCCGCCACGGAGTGCGAGCCGTGCTTGCGCCCGCGCCGTGCCAGGAGCGCCATGAAGAACGGCGCGCCGAGAAGCGCAAGAACCAGGCCAACCGGCAGCTCATAGGGAAACGCAATGGTCCGCGCCACGAGGTCGCACGCAACCAAGAGCGCAGCTCCCCACAGGGCGCAGAGAGCGAGCCCCTGACGAGTTGTGGGGCGCGCCCACATGCGCACCAGGTTGGGGACGATGAGGCCCACAAAGCTGAGAAGGCCGCAGATCGAGACGGCCGAGGCGGCCAGAAGCGCCGCGCAAGCGATGGTGCCAAGTCTGCAGGCGCGTACGTCGAGGCCAAGGCCGTGCGCGGCCTCGTCCCCCAGCGCCAGGAGGTCTATGCCGCGACCGAGGTAGGCCCCCGCAACAAGCGCCACCAAGAGGGCGGGCACGCAGAGCGCCAGGCTCTGGTAGGTAACGCCCGAGAGGCCGCCCAGCGTAAAGGACACGCGGTCCGTAACCGACTCGGGCCACACGACCACAATGGCGTCGATGGCAGCGCTCATGAGGCTCGAGACAGCGACGCCCGCAAGGACCACGGTCCCGCGACTGGTACCAGCACGGCGCGATACCAGGTAGACCAAAAGCGTGGCGAGAAGCGCGCCGACAAAGGCCATGGCTTGCCGGAGCACCGGATGTCCTGGCATCCAGAGTGCCGCCACGAGCCAGAGCAGGCCCGCCCCGGAGTTGACGCCCATCACGCCCGGCGACGCAAGGTCGTTGTCGAGCGAGGCCTGCAGGAGCAGACCGGAGCAGGCAAGCGCTGCACCGCAGCACACGCCCGCTAACACACGGGGAAGGCGCACGCTCAGGAGGACGAGTGTGGCAGTGGCGTCCGCGGTGCCGCCGGAGGCAAGGGTCGCGAGCGCCTGGAGCGCCTCGCGCGTGCCCAAGGCTGCGGTGCCGGCGAGAAGCGAGGCCAACGCGACCAGTACGAGCGCAACGGCGCCCAGAACGCACACCCAGCGGCTCCTCTCGCTTGTCCCCTCTCGCCCATGGGCCATGTGGCTACCCCTCTTGCTCTCGGAGGTTGAGGATGTAGGAGTACGCCTCTGCCCAGCGCTCGTTGGGCTTGTACTCAAAGAGGTCCTTGGGCAGGACATTGATCCTGCCGGCCTGCACCGCCGAGAGCGACGCCCACGCAGGCTGCGCCTGGAAGTCCTGCTCGAAGACCTCCTTGGCCTTGTCCTCGTCGCCACGGGGGATGACAAAGACATAGGTGGGATCAGCGGCCACAATGGCCTCGACCGAGAGGTCGTCGAGCGAACTGTCGTCTTCGGCAACGTTTGCCATCTGCAGGTTGTCGAAGATCTCACAGGCAAAGTAGTCGCTCTTCGCGACCTTCGCCTTGGTGGACGAGACGAGAAGTGCCAGGTAGCTTACCTGCGGAAGGTCGGCGGCGCTCTCCTCGACTTTTGCTATAGCGTCAGAGACGTCTGTGACGTTTGCCCGGTAGAGGTCGTCTCGGCCGCTCATCTCGGTGAGTGCGGCCATGTGGGTTGCGTAGTCGTCGAAGTTGTTCACGTCAACGTCGCGCCACGCGATGCCGGCGCTGTCCAGGCTGGACTCAAGCTCCTTCTGCGTGGGGACCTCGGCGGTGATAAGCACCAGCGTGGGCTCAAGCGCGACGATCTTCTCCAGGCTGGGCTTGGCGGGGGTGCCCACGGTCTCCACGTCTGCAGGCAGGCCGTCGAGGTCTGTGGCGTCCTCGGTCACACCCACGGGCGGCATGCCAGCAAGAATTGCCATCTGAGCAAGCGAGCGGGACGCAGCGACAACGCGGGCGCTTGTGGCATCGTTCGAGGTGGATGCGTCCGACGCGCCTTCCGACTGCGTCGAGGAGGCACTCGCATCTGGCTGCGCAGCGCACCCGGCAAGGATGCCAGCACCAAGGAGCACCGAGAGGCGCAGGAATTCTCTTCTCTAGAGCATGGTCCCTCCCGCACAGACTGGTGGCGCTGGAATCTTCTCGTCCATCATATCCCTAGCTCCATAATGGCAGAACGATATCAAGACCTGCATCGCTATTCTGTTGGCTTCACAACAGAAATGAGACAAGGGGACAGTCCCTTCGTCTCATCGCGACGGCGGCTTGGCTTGCGTCATACTGAATGACAGCAACATGAGACAGAGGGAAACCCTTGTCTTCCGCGGGGAGAGGAGCGGCCGTGAACGAGTTCTTTGGAACCACCATGCCTAAACTGGGGTTTGGCCTCATGCGTCTGCCGCGCCTGGCAGATGGCAAGACCATCGACATCGAGCAGTGCGAGGCCATGACCGATGCCTTTCTCAACGCGGGCATGCGCTACTTTGACACCGCCTACGTCTACGAGGGAAGCGAGGAGGCAACGCGACGCTTTCTTGTTGGGCGACACCCTCGCGAGAGCTTCTACCTAGCCGACAAGGTCAACGCCAGCCCGTGGGCGGCAAAGTCCGCCGACGAGGCGAAGCGCGAGCTTGCGGTGTCGCTCGAGCGCACCGGCGCCGGCTATTTTGACTTCTACCTGCTGCATGCTCTGGGATCGAGAAACATTGGCTACTATGAGGACTACGGCATCTGGGAGCTTGCGGCTAAGGCCAAGGAGCAGGGGCTTGTGCGGCACGTGGGTTTCTCGTTCCACGACCGTCCGGATGTCCTTGATCAGATCCTGACGCGCCACCCCGAGGCTGAGTTCGTGCAGCTGCAGCTCAACTATGGCGACTGGGAGAGCCCTAGCGTCTGCTCGCGCGAGAACTACGAGGTAGCTTGCGCCCACGGCAAGCCCGTTGTGGTGATGGAGCCCGTCAAGGGCGGGCTTCTCGCCAACCCACCGCAGCAGGTGCAGGACATCCTGCGCGCGGCCAACCCGAACGCTTCGATTGCAAGCTGGGCGGTACGCTTTGTGGCAAGCCTGGAGAACGTGATGGTTGTACTCTCGGGGATGTCGAACGTGGCACAGATGGCGGACAACCTCTCCTACATGCGCGAGTTCAAGCCACTGGGCGTCGCCGAGCAGGACGCGGTAAAGCGCGCGAGCAAGGTACTTTCCGCCATCGACCAGATTCCCTGCACCGGGTGCCACTACTGCACCGGCGGGTGCCCCCAGGAGATTGACATCCCCTCGGTCTTCTCGGCGTACAACCGCTACCTTGTGTATGGCGATCTTGCCGGCGCCAAACGCAACTATGAGTCAGCTGTGGACAAGCGTGGCAAGGCCAGCGACTGCGTGCGGTGTCTCCAGTGCGAGGGCGCCTGCCCGCAGGGAATCCCAATCACCTCGTGGCTAGAAAAGGCTGCGGCGGTGCTGGAGTAGCCCACAACTGAGTTGCATCTCAGTCACTGGAGGGGACTGATGGAGCTTGTCGAAAAACATTGAGCTCAAAAGGCACGGATTCACCGACCAGGCAACGGACAATGACTCGCTGAATGCAAGCAGCTTCTGCTCAGGCATCGCAACCTTCATCGAGACGTGCGATACCCCCATGACGATAGCCATTCAGGGCGGCTGGGGCTCCGGAAAGTCGACCGCACTGCAGCTCATCCAGAAAGAGCTTCGCAACTACAACATCAGCAACCCTGACAATCAGATAGCCTATTCGACCTTTAACACTTGGCAATATTCCACGCTCAAGGCAGATGATTCGTTACCCGTATACCTGCTGGCAAATATGCTTCATTGCATTAGCGAGGCAGTAGGAGACGAAGGGTCCGAGCGGGCACGGCATGCAATAGACTCGCTCCGTACCGCGCTGAGCAGAGCGGCAGGCATTACCGCCGAGGTAACTCTTGGTTCAGATACTCTAGCCGAATTCCTCACCAAACTCCTTGCACCTCCCACCGGAGACGGCTCTGAAACGCTGCCTGCTGAAACGTTGAAGAACAACATCTCTGAACTCATTGATGACTGCGTGAACCCCACCGACAAGAAGGGAAAGCCCAACAAGCGACACATTAGCCGAGTGATTCTCTTCATCGACGACCTTGACCGCCTGCGACCAGAAACTGCATTCGAACTTCTTGAGGCAATGAAGAACTTCCTGGACTGCAAGCACTGCGTCTTTGTCCTAGCCGTCGACCGCGATGTGGTCTACCAGGGTATCGAGAGCAAGTACGGCAACAGCATCACGCCGTTCAAGAAGCGCCAGTTCTTCGACAAAATCATCCAGCTGCCGTTCAACCTCCCTACGGAGCAGTACAACGTGCCCCATTACGTCGAGACACTTCTCAGCCAGAAGCTCCCGAAGTCCGAGTCCGACCGCTATTCGGAGCGCTATGCAAATCTGTTTGCCACGATCCTTGGATCCAACAACCCCCGCACCATCAAGCGAGTCCTGAATGTTTGGGACCTCTACCAGCTCATCTATCCACAGTATGTTTTGGATGAAGATGACAGGCTGTTCCTATTTGCCACACTTCTCCTCAAGTACCGCGACGAGGCCAAAGAGCCGGATGAAAAAGACCGGAACACGTACAACGACCTAAGTGCGCATGCTCGAGAAGGAACCGATCCGTTAAAGGACTATCTCAATGAGGAGCTCGATAAGAAAGACTGCGTCATAGATACCTTGATTAACGCGTTTGGCATGCGTGCTGCAGATGGTACCTACAACGAGGAACTTCTTGATAAGTTCACTGATTTTCTCAGTAGCATCTCTGCAATCTTCTCGCCAGAAGTTACTCCCTTTTCAAACCAGGAGCCAGAGTCAGGCAGCGTTCTCAACAAGCTCAGAGAACATCTGAAGAGGAAGGGCCTCGTCGAAGTGCACACGTCCTCAAAGGAGCGTTATGACTTCAAACGCCCCGGGTCATCGCTCGTGCCCTGCTCCCTTCGTGACAAGAGTAGCGGAGTTTACGTTGTTTTCAAGTTTGATGTAAATCGAGCAACATCCAGCGTGCTTGATGACTTTAGGGAACAATCCAAGAAGATTGCACAAGGATGCTATCTCCACTGCAGAGAGGGACAAGGCTGGGCAACGCTCATCGGAATCACCAGAGACTTTAACGACGATTCCGTAATAGCGGCAGAACGGTATATCGACAAGTTTGTCAGCTGGGCGGAGAGCGATAACCCCAGCTTCTAGCCCACCGAAGTACTCAGGACACAAGCCCGACCCGTTGGTACGTGTACCCTGAGGAATTACCAGCCCAACCGTCGAGAGGAACCCCATGCCGCGCGTCACTGCCCCCGTACCGCCGCAGCCGCATTTTCCCAGCTACTACCTGCGCCCCACCGTCGCGCCGAGCGTTGCGCGCAGGGTGCGGACTGCCGATGGCGCACGGATTGCGACGTTTGTGTACGGAGCAGATGGGGCTCGGCAGAAGAGCACGTATCCCGTGCTGTTCCTGCACGGCAACGGCGAGGAGCACGGGATCTTTGGGGTGCAGATCAACGGCCTTGTGGGCGATGGCCGTTGCGCGATAGGCGTTGACTCCCGAGCCCAAGGCGCTTCCACGCGTGGGCGCGCCCCGCTCACCTACGAACTCATGGCTGCAGACGCGCTTGACGTGCTCGACGCGCTTGACGTGCAGCGCGCCCACGTTGTGGGCTTCTCGGACGGGGCAATAGAAGCGCTGCTCCTTGCCCGCGACCACCCCGAGCGCGTGGCCTCGGTTCTCTCGATGGGGGCAAACCTCACACCCGAGGGTATCCTCGCAGAGGACGATTGGGACATGGAGGGCACGGCCGAGCAGTGCGAGGCATGGGCCGCATGGCTTGAGGGCAAGCCCGAGGGCGTGGATCCCTCGATTGTGATGCCCAGCGCCAGCGAGGCCCGAGCAACGGCCGAGCTCATGCGCCTCATGCTGGACGAACCGCACATCCCCGCCGAGTCGCTGGGCGCGATACGCTGCCCCGTAACCGTGATGACCGGCGAGCTCGACTGCATCGCCCCCGCCGAGACGCAACGGATTGTCGACGCAATACCCGGCGCGCGCAAGGTGGTGGTCCCCGGCGCCGACCACGTGCTGCCCAAGTGCGCTCCCGACGACGTGAACCGCGAGCTCTTCTTGCTTCTCCGCCTGGTGGAGTCGAGGCACTGCTAGGCCATCGGCTCCCCCAGGGGCGACGGGCGGGAGGGGTTACGACAAGAGAAACCCCTCCGGCTCGGGGCCGAAGGGGCTGGTAGAGCGAGAAGAAGCGGCGAGAAGAACTACTCGGCGACCTCTGCGATGGCGGCCTTGAGCTCGTCGACGCGGTTCGTTGCCTCCCAGGTGAAGTCGGGGTCCTTGCGGCCAAAGTGACCGTAGGCAGCAGTCTTCTGGAAGATCGGGCGACGAAGGTCGAGGTCGCGGATGATGGCGCCAGGACGCAGGTCAAAGACCTTCTCGACGGCCTTCTCGATGAGCTCGTCGTCATACGCGCCGGTACCAAAGGTGTCGACCATGATGGACAGCGGGTGGGAGACGCCGATGGCGTAGGCCAGCTCGACCTCGCACTTGTGGGCAAGCCCTGCGGCAACCACGTTCTTGGCAACCCAGCGAGCGGCGTAGGCGGCCGAACGGTCGACCTTGGTGCAGTCCTTGCCGGAGAAGCAGCCGCCGCCATGACGGCCCATGCCACCGTAGGTGTCGACGATAATCTTGCGACCGGTGAGGCCGGTGTCGCCCATGGGGCCGCCCACCACAAAGCGGCCGGTGGGGTTCACGTAGATGTCGGCATCGCGCCACTTGATGCCAACCTCGTCAAGGACGGGGGCAATCACGTGCTCGACCATGTCGTGCTCGATCTGATCGTGCTCGACCTTGGCGTCGTGCTGCGTGGAGACCACGATGGCCGTAACCTCAACAGGCTTGTCGTCCTCGTAGCGCACGGTGACCTGGGTCTTGCCATCGGGACGCAGATAGTCGACCTCGCCGGACTTGCGGACGGCAGCCAGGCGCTCGGCCATGCGCTGCGCGAGGTAGATGGGCATGGGCATGAGCACGTCGGTCTCGTCGGAGGCGTAACCGAACATCATGCCCTGGTCGCCGGCGCCGATCTTGTCCAGCGGGTCGGTGTCGTCGGCGCGAGCGTAGGTGCCGTCTACGCCCTGTGCGATGTCGGGGCTCTGCTCGTGGATCATGTTGATGACGCCGCAGGTATCGCAGTCAAAGCCATACTTGGCGCGGTCGTAGCCAATGCCGCGCACGGTCTCGCGCACGATCTTCTGCACGTCGACGTAGGCCTCCGTGCGGACCTCTCCCATAACCACAACGGTGCCGGTGGTGGTAAAGGTCTCGACGGCGCAGCGCACGTTGTCGACGTTGGCGGGGTTGCCGTCGGCGTCCACATAGCCCGCAGCCTGGAGCTTAGCCTCCTTGCTGAGAATAGCGTCGACAATGGCGTCGGAGATCTGGTCGCACATCTTGTCGGGGTGGCCCTCGGTGACGCTCTCCGAGGTGAAGTAATAGTTCTTGTGGGCCATTCCAGTTTCCTTTCCGCACGGGCGGGCCCGTGCCAACAGCGATCGCCGCGTCGGCGCTCGACTATGACTGAGAGGTGCAACGGCTCATCGCCTGGGCGAGAAGTTCGCCTGCACAAGGGTAGCGCGCTGGCTACGTCTCGTCACCCCTGTTCGGACACCTGGGGTGAGGACTTCTCGGGCTCTGCGTCAGACGAGGATGACGCGTGTCCGACGGCAGCGAGGGTCGTGTGGGCGGCCTCGGTGCCCATGCCGTTGAGCGCGATGTCGATGAGGGAACGGGCGAGCTTGTCGCCCGTGGGCGCGTCCTCGCCAAGGCTTGCCACCTCGAGGGCGGCAAAGATGAACGCGCCAGAGATGGTAACGGCACCAAGGCGGCTGTTCACGCCCTCGCGCACCATGCCCTCGCCCTTGGCGCGGTCAAGCTGCGCACTGATGATAGAGATGATGCGCGCGAAGTGCGTTTCCATGGAGGGAAGCACGTTGTTGTTGGCGTCGATGACCTCGCGGGTCATGGCCAGCGCAAGCGGGCTTCCCACGCTCATGCGGCACGTGAGCTCGCGCGTGAGACTCACGAGCGCCTCGAGCGCAGAGGAGGCGCCGGCAACGGCACCCTCGACAGAGTCGACAAGCTCATCGATGGAGCGGTCGAAGATGGCCTCGACCAGGGCGTCCTTGTCCGCGAAGTAGTAATAGAGGGCGCCCTTGGACATCTTGCAGCGAGAGGAGACCTCGCTCATCTGGAAGTCCGTGTTGCCGCGCTCGACCATGAGCGACGTTGCAGCCGCCATGATTCGCTCGCGCGTCGCGGCGCTCTTGCGCGTCTTAGTGCTGCTGCGAAGCCTTGTGGTCTGACGGGTAACCGTCTCCTCGAGCGACGTGCGTGCCGCGCCACTCGCTTTCTTCAGGCTATTGGCCAGCTCGGACGTCATCTTCTCGTCAAGCAGACTCATGCAGTTTGCGCCCCACTTCGCGCCTCTGGACTCATGTATGACGACGAGATTCTACCATCTGGGCTTGGATTTTTGAGCAGTTTTCAAAAAAACTGCCTGCGACGTCTAAAAACCAGGTCTTTGGGATACCAACAGGTGTAGAAATATATGATTGAAGATCAACGCATTCTTTATAGTAAGTGGGGTAGCAAACCCCGCCACCGAGAAGCTACGACCCACGACGGAGGAGCATGGGCAAGGTATTTCAAATCTTCTGGCGTGACCTCAAGAGGATACTGCGCAACCCCGTGGCGGTTATTGTCACGCTGGGCGTCTGCGTTATCCCGTCTCTCTACGCCTGGTTCAACATCATGGCCAACTGGGACCCCTACGAGAACACCCAAGACGTTCGCGTTGCCGTGGTGAACCTCGACGAGGGGGCCGATGCCGGCGGGGACTTGGGCTTCATCAACGCTGGCGACATGGTTGTTGAGGAACTGGGCAAGAACACCCAGCTCAAGTGGGTTTTTCTCGACGAGGACACCGCACTCGAGGAAGTTCGCTCGGGCCGCTCGTACGCCGCCATCGTGATTCCCGCTGACTTCACGCGCGACCTCACCTCAGTCCTCACCGGAAACCTGGTCTCCCCCGACCTCACCTACTACGTAAACGAGAAGGTCAACCCCATCGCGCCCAAGGTCACAGACACTGGTGCCTCCACCGTCGAGACGCAGATCAACGAGACGTTTGTCTCGACCGTCTCGAACGTGGTGGTAGGTAAGCTCCAGGACCTCATCGTCTCCGCGAAGGGCGATGCCGACAACGCCACCACGAGCATCGTGGGCCGCGTGCGGGGCGTAAAGGGAACGGTGGACGACCTCTCCACGAGCATGTCGGGCGCTCAGGACACCGTAGCTGCCGCGCGCCAGACCATCGAGGACGCCGAGTCGACCCTCGACGAGCTTGACCGCATCTCGACCAATGCGAGCGGGAGCCTCGCGGACGCAACGGGTGTCCTCTTCACCTCGCGCGACGACGCAACGTCGCTGGCAACCTCGGTTGCCGGCGCGGTGACCGATGGCTCCACGCGTCTCTCGTCCATCTCGGGTACCACCAACCAGGCCATAGGACGCATCTCTGGCAAGATTGGCCAGGCACAAGGCACGGCCGAGGGCGCGCTTGCAACCGCCCAGTCGCTCGTGAACCAGAACCGCCAGCTGGTGCAGGACCTCCAGAGCCTGTCCGCATCCCTTCCCGATGGCGTGCGCCCCGCCTTTGACGCATCCGTAGCTAGGATCAGCGCACAAGTGGACAAGGAGCAGGCGACGGTAGACGACCTCTCGCGAGCGACGAGCGACATTGGGGCCACCAACGACGCCGTCGCGGGGCTCTCCTCGTCCGTGAACGACGCCATCCAGACCGGCACCACGTCGCTCTCGGGCGTGAACTCCTCGTTCAACCAGGACACGCTGCCCGAGCTCTATGGCGCACTCGACAACTTCTCGGGCGCCGCGCAGAGCCTCTCGGGGTCCCTCGGCGGGCTCTCCCCCACCATCGCTCAGACAAAGGCCGTACTCGAGCAGCTCGACGACACGCTTGAGCAGACTTCGACCGCCCTTTCGGTCACCGCGGACTCGCTGAACGAGATGTCCTCCACCCTCGACAACGTTGCCACGGACCTCTCGGCCATCCAGAGCTCGGAGGCCATGAACCGCGTGAACGAGCTTCTCGGCCTTGACGCAAACGGCATCGCGTCGTTCATGTCCTCCCCCGTCGAGCTTGATGAGGAGGCCGTATTCCCGGTAGCTAACTACGGCTCGGGCGTGGCGCCCTTCTACACCAACCTCGCCCTGTGGGTGGGCGGCTTTGTCCTCATCGCCATCTACAAGGCCGAGGTGGACGACGAGGGGATTGAGGGCGGCTTTGCTCCCTGGCAGGGCTACTTTGGACGCCTGCTGCTCTTCCTGCTGCTCGGCGTTCTCCAGGGCGTCATCTGCACGGTGGGCGACCTCGTGATTGGCATCCAGTGCCTCGACCCCAAGGCGTTCGTCCTCGCGGGTGTGGTCGAGTCCTTCGTCTACGTGAACATAATCTTTGCCTTTGCCGTGGCGTTCAAGCACATTGGCAAGGCACTCTGCGTCCTTCTCGTGATCCTGCAGATCCCAGGCTCCTCGGGTACCTATCCCATCGAGATGATGCCGGGCTTCTTCCGCGCCCTCAACCCGTGGCTGCCATTCACCTACGGCATCCGCGCCATGCGAGAGACCATCGCCGGCTACTACGGCAACTACTTTGGCCAGAACGTCTTCATGCTCCTGCTCTTTGTGATTCCGGCCCTGCTCATTGGCGTGGGCTGGCGTCGCCACCTCCTGAACATCAACTCGCTCTTCGACAAGAAGCTCGCCGAGACGGACCTCATGATCTGCGAGCGCGACGGCATCGAGGTCGAGCACTACCGGCTCTCCTCGCTCATCAAGGCGCTCATGCACAACGACGAGTACCGCGCGCAGATCGTGCAGCGCGCTGCACGGTTCAACGCGGCTTACCCGCGCCTCATCCGCGTGGGCTTTGTACTGCTGCTGGCCCTGCCCCTGGCACTCTCGGTGGTCATGTTCTCCGTGAGCAACAAGCTGCCGTGGTTCATTGTGTGGATCGTCTGCCTGGTGCTTCTGTGCACGGCGCTCATCATCATCGAGTACTTCCACGAGTCGCTCAACCGCAAGAGCGCCATGGTTGACCTCTCCAAGGACGAGATGTACCAGCTCCTGGGCGACCAGCTCGACCGTGAGTACTTCTCCTCGCCCATCGAGCGGCTGCGCCAGCGCATGAGCAACGTGGTCGCAGGGGCACAGGCGAAGATTGCGCCGGACGCCAAGCCTGGCACAGGCGCCAACGGGGCCAGCAGCGCAACGGGCTCCCAGACAACGCTTGTGCTGAGGCGCCTCGTCAACGAGCATGCCCCCGAACCTGAGGTCGAGGTGCCCACGATCACGCGCGGCGGCATCGTGACAGTGCCTGCCGCAGCCGAGGAGGCGGAGCCCGCCTCGGCTGACGACGCCCCCACAAGCGACACCACGTCAGAAGAGCCCCAGGTCGAAAAGGACCACCACGGCCACAAGAAGCACGACAAGCACAAGGCCGACAAGGACAAGAAGCACAAGAAAGACAAGAAGAAGGACCGCGACAAGAAGCGCAAGGACAAGGACCGCAAGCACAAGCACGGCAAGAAGGGAGACCGCGCATGAGAAAGATTTGGCGCATCTTCTGCCTTGACGTGAAGCACGCGACCAAGAACATCATCTCGCTCATCGTGTGCGTGGGCCTCGTGGTCATTCCGTCGCTCTACGCCTGGTTCAACATTGCGGGAAGCTGGGACCCCTACGGCAACACCGGCAACCTCAAGGTGGCCGTTGCCAACAGCGACGAGGGCTACCAGAGCGACACCATCCCCGTAAAGATCAACCTTGGCGAACGCGTGGCCTCGAATCTCTCGCAGAAGAAAACCATCGGCTACGTGGTCACAACCGAGGACGATGCCGTCGAGGGCGTGCGTAGCGGCAAGTACTACGCGGCCATCGTGATTCCCGAGGACTTCACCAACGATATGCTCACGGTCTTCTCGGATGACATCCAGCAGGCGGCCATCGTCTACTACAGCAACCAGAAGGAGAACGCCATCGCGCCCATCGTGACCGACAAGGCCGCGACCTCTGTGAAGAACAGCATCCAGACCGACTTTGCGCAGAGCCTGGGCGAGATGGGCGCAGGCGCCCTCTCTGAGATCTCCGGCTACGTGAGCGACGATCAGCTCATGGAAATCAGCCAGAACCTGGACAACGCCATCTCGCAGGCATCGACCGACCTGCGCACCGTCTCGTCGCACATGGGCGTCTACTCGAGTCTGCTCTCATCGGCGGGCTCCATCATAGACTCCTCCTCAACCCTGCTCTCGGGGACCGACTCCTCGACCCAGGACGTGCGCAACGCGCTGGCGGAATCTGCCCAGGGCGTGCGCAAGGTGGGCGACTCCGTGGACACGGCGTCTGCCGCCATAGACGAGGCGCTCTCCACCAGCAAGGAGAGCTTTGACTCGGTCTCTGACGCGGTGGACACCGCCTTCGACACCGCGCAGACCGACGCCTCAGACGGCGCGGCAAAGCTCCGCGACATCGCGACGCGCATCGATGCGCACGCCGATGCCTACCAGGAGCTCGACAACAGCCTCAAGTCGCTCCAGGAGCTACTCCCCGAGGACATGAAATCGCTCCTCGACCCCACGATCTCGCGCGTGGAGGGCGTCATCTCCACGCAGCGCGCGATGGCCGAGCGCCTGCGCACCTCGGCGACAAACCTCGAGAACGGCGTTGCCGACGCCAAGCAGGACCACGAGGACGTGGAGGCACTCATCGAGCAGGACGCGCAGCAGATCGAGGACGCGCGTGGCAGCTTTGACTCCGACCTGCGAACGCAGCTCTCGGACCTTGCCAGCTCCATCGACTCCGCCTCCACGGCGGCGAACACCGTCTCGATCAAGCTCGAGGGTACCGTGAGCGATGTGAGCGAGGCGGCCTCTCTCACCTCCGGCAATCTCGCGGACATGAAGAGCCTGCTCGACTCTTCCGCCGAGCAGGTCAACGGCATGGCCGATGACCTCGACGACCTCTCCGCGCGCCTCACCGCGGCGCTCGAGTCCGGCGACGCCCAGCAGGTGCGCCAGATCCTCTCGGCAAACCCCACCGACCTTGCAACGTTCCTCTCGCAGCCCGTGGGCCTCGACCGCGTTGCCGTCTACCCCATTGCCAACACCGGCTCGGCCATGGCGGGCTTCTACACCACGCTTGCGCTTTGGGTGGGCGCCGTCGTCCTTGTCGCCATGTGCAAGGCGCAGGTCTCGGACGCCGAACTTGCCGAGGCAAACGCCCGCCCGCGCCACGGCTACCTGGGGAGGCTTCTCCTCTTTGACCTGCTGGGCATTCTCCAGGCTCTGCTTGTCTCGTTTGGAGACCTCTTCTACCTGGGCGTGCAGTGCGCTGACATGGTGGTGTTTGTGCTCACGTGCTGCCTCATGTCGGTGGTCTTCGTGAACATCATGTACGCGTTCACGGTATCGTTTGGCGACGTGGGCAAGGCCATCTGCGTGTTCCTGCTGGTGATCCAGGTTGCGGGCTCCGGCGGCACCTTCCCGGTGGAGATGCTGCCCAAGGCATTCCAGACCTTCTACCCCACGCTCCCCTTTGTGCACGGGATTGCCGCCCTGCACGAGTGCATCGGTGGGTTCTATGGCTTCACCTGGGCAATCGAGATGTCGATCCTGGGCATCTACGTGGTGCTCTCTCTTATCCTGGGACTGCTGCTGCGCAAGCCGGTCGTGCGTCTCAACAACTGGATCAACGAGAAGCTCGAGTCCACAAAGATCATGTAGGCAACGGCCGCGGCCGCGTGGCACGCGACGGACGGCTGCGTCTATACTGGGACGCTGAATGCACGGCAGCAAGAGACTAACGAGAGGCACCACCTTGGCAGAAGACAGACACGTGCGCGTGCGCTTTGCGCCCTCCCCCACCGGCAAGCTCCACGTGGGCGGCGCTCGCACCGCAATCTACAACTGGGCATTTGCCCGCGCGAACCACGGCACCTTCATCCTGCGCATCGATGACACTGACCCAACCCGCTCGACCGAGGAGAACACTCAGATCATCCTGCGCGCCATGCGCTGGCTGGGACTCGACTGGGACGAGGGCCCCGAGGTGGGCGGCGACTACGGCCCCTACCGCCAGACCGACCGCATGCAGCTCTACCGCGACGCCGCACAGCGCCTGTGGGACGAGGGCAAGGCGTATCCGTGCTTCTGCACGCCCGAGAAGCTCGCGGCCGACAAGGCCGCCGCAGAGGCGCGCCACGACCCCTTCCAGGGCTACCAGCGCACCTGCCGCGACCTTGACCCCGCCGAGGCCAAGCGCCGCATCGACGCGGGCGAGCCCTACACCCTGCGCATCAAGGTCCCTCTCGACCGCGGCGACGTGGTAGTGCACGACGCGGTCCACGGTGACGTGACCTTCAACGCCCGCGAGCTGGACGACTTCATCATCTTCCGCTCCGATGGCACCCCCACCTACAACTTTGCCACCGTGGTGGACGACGCCATGATGGGCATCACGCACGTCATCCGTGGCGACGACCACCTCTCCAACACGCCGCGCCAGATCATGGTCTACGAGGCCCTGGGTGCACCCGTGCCCACCTTCGCGCACATCTCGATGATTCTGGGGCCAGACGGCAAGAAGCTCTCCAAGCGCCACGGCGCGACCTCGGTCGAGGAGTACCGCGACGCCGGCTACCTCTCCAACGCTTTCGTGAACTACCTGGCGCTTCTCGGCTGGTCGCTCGACGGCGAGACCACCATCGTGCCGCGCGACGTGCTGGCACGCGAGTTCTCGCTCGACCACGTCTCGAAGAACCCCTCGACGTTTGACCCCAAGAAGCTCGATGCCATCAACCAGGCCTACTACCTGGCCATGAGCGACCACGAGTTCTCCGAGCGCGTGCTTGTGCCGGAGCTTCGCGCCGCGGGTCTCGAGGCTGCCGAGGGCGACCTGGCGCACGATGACGCCTGGTACGACCTGCTCTCCTCCATCTTGAAGCCCCGCACCGTGGTGGCGCCAGACGTGGTAGAGAAGGCTCGCTTCCTCTACCAGGGCAACGAGGTCGAGCTGGACGAGAAGTCCGTCGAGAAGAACCTGGCCAAGGCCGGCGCTCGCGGCTTTGTGACCGCTGCGACCGAGGCGCTCGAGGCGCTTGACAGTGCCGCGTGGCACGCCGACGCCATCAACGCCGCGCTCGAGGCACTGCCGGAGAAGCTTGGTGCCTCCAAGCGCAAGTTCTTTGGGGCCGTACGCGTAGCCGCCTGTGGCAACCAGGTCTCGCCTCCGCTAGGCGAGTCGCTCGAGCTTCTCGGGCGTGACTGCACGCTCGCGCGACTCAGGCGCGCGGAGGGTATCGCAGCAGAGTAGGACCGGTGCGCCCGGAGCGGTCACTCGCCCCGGGCGCGCTCTTATCGGCGCCGCTGCCGGCGGCAATGCGTGGACAAGAATGGGTTCGAGGCGAGAGGAGCGACGATGGTCACGATGTCAGCGTTCGAGGTGCTTGGCCCCATCATGGTGGGTCCGTCCTCCTCACACACCGCAGGCGCGCTGAGAATTGCACTGGTAGCGCGCTCGCTTGCGCCCGCACCCATCTGCCACGTGGACTTTGTCCTGTACAACTCGTTCTCGCGCACGCACCTGGGCCACGGGACAGACCGCGCGCTTGTCGCTGGCATTCTGGGGCTTGGACCGGCAGACATCCGCGTGAGGCGCTCCTTCGAGCTGGCTCGGGAGGCCGGCCTCGGCTTTACCATCACCGAAGGGGGCCGTGACGAGGGGCTTCACCCCAACACTGTCGAGATTCGCATGGAGTGCGAGGGCGGGTCTTCCATCTCGGTCACCGGCGAGTCGCTTGGCGGCGGGCGCGTACGCGTAAGCAGCATCGATGGCGTTCGCGTGAGCGTCGCCGGCGACATGCCCACCATCTTCGTTGAGCACCGCGACCTGCCCGGCGTGCTTGCGGCGCTCACGCGGACGCTCTCGACGGCCAACGTGAACATAGCCACCATGAGCACCTTCCGGGAGGAGCGCGGCGGCAAGGCGTACACGGTCTTCGAGGTAGATGAGCCCGTGGGGGCACGCCTCCTCGAGCTTCTCGGCGCAACCGACCATGTTGAGTTTGCTACGCAGGTAAACGTTCCCGGCGCGGCCGGCGCAAGCGCACCCGTGGAGTCAGGTCTTTCGTTTGCAAGCGGGTCGCAGCTGCTTGCCGCCTGCGGCGCACGACAGCTCTCGATTGGCGAGCTCATGCGTGCGCGCGAGGTGGAGCTGGCTGGCGATGCGGCCGACCTCTCCCCCGACGCCGCAATGGCCCGCGTGCTTGAGGTCATGCGCAGTGAGACGACCGAGGCCATCACGCGACCCAAGGTCTCGCTGGGAGGGCTTCTCGGCAGGCAGGCAGCAGACGTTGCGTCATGCGGCGAGGGCGGCCTTGCGGGTGCGCTTCTGGGAACCACGCTCACGCGGGCGACGGCATTCGCCATGGCAACGCTTGAGCGCTCTGCCACGATGGGCGTCATCGTGGCCGCCCCCACGGCAGGGAGCGCCGGCGTGGTGCCCGGAGCGCTTCTCGCCTGCGCGGAGTCCACGGGCGCAGAGGATGCCGCCATCAGGCGCGCGCTGTGGAACGCGGCAGCCGTGGGGGCGCTTGTCTCCACCAACGCAACGGTCGCGGGCGCCGAGGGCGGCTGTCAGGCCGAGGTTGGCACGGCTTCCGCCATGGCTGCGAGCGCCCTGGTGGAGCTTCTCGGCGGCACGCCCGCGCAGTGCCTGGATGCGGCCTCGCTCGCGATTGCGAACACGCTCGGGCTGGTCTGCGACCCTGTGGGCGGCATGGTGGAGTTCCCCTGCCAGGCGAGAAACGCTATGGGCGTGGCGTGCGCGATGAGCTCGGCGCAGCTGGCGCTCTCTGGCGTGGGCTGCCCCATTCCCTTTGACGAGGTCGTGGACGCGATGGCAGCCGTTGGGGCGGCGCTTCCGGCGACGCTGCGCGAGACAGCAGAGGGTGGGCTTGCTGCCACTCCCACAGCGCGTGGAGGATGCGCAAGCTGCGGCGCGTGCGCGTAGAGGTTGCGGCGGCGCCGGCCGCTGTAGCGGTGCCGGAAGCCCGTGGTGCTCGGAGGAAAATTTGCGCAGCAATCCCGCACGAAACCGGTGGTTCGGCGTCATTTTGACGCCAAGAGGCACGTTTTGGCAGCAATTGCGTACAAAGTCGCTGCTCGGGCGCCATTTTCTCGCCCAAGCGCGCATTTTTGCAGGAAGCGTCTCCAGGGCTGCGCCTCAGGCGCCAGCGACGACCCCCCCCGAGCCTCTACACACGAAAACAGGCCACCGGCATAGCAGATGACCTGTGACCTTTTGGTAGCCCGTAGCAGATTCGAACTGCTGATCTCCGCCTTGAGAGGGCGGCGTCCTAGGCCGCTAGACGAACGGGCCATATTCGGTTGTCGGGGACAGTGGCTGGGATGGAGAGAATCGAACTCCCGTTGACGGAACCAGAATCCGCTGTCCTACCGCTAGACGACATCCCAATTAATGTCTGTCCTGTCTCAACGCGAGAAGATACTTTACGGCATACCCAACGGCTTTGCAAGCCTCAATTTGATCTTTTTTCGCGACTCGCAAGATTAATGCGCACCCCCAGCACTTACCTGCAGAAATGACTGCGCTAGCGCTGCTCGCACAGCCAGGCGAGAAGGGCATCTCGGCTGTTCTCGACACGTCCGTAGATCACATCGTCAAGGAGCGCCGAGAGGGTCTTGCCCACCTCGGGCCCTGGGGCAACGCCCAGCGCGTGCATCACGTCTCCCCCGCCAACCGCCAGGTCGCGCACACGAAACGCCGCCCCGCGCGAAAGCTCCGCAGAGAGGACCCGCTCGAACGCATCAAGCTCCACCGCGTGCTGCGCGTAGGGCCGAGCCTTTGCGATGGCATCGGCCCGCTGGAGGTCGAGTAGTTGGTACGCAAGAGTGGGGGCCTCACCGGGCCGCGCCTGGTCAAGCCGCCGCAGGAGCCTCCGCACGCCCGCGGGAGAGGCCGAGAGGTGCCGGTCGTGATACCTAACGAGAGCTGCCGCTCGGTCAGCAACCTCGTGCGGCAGAGCCAGCCCGAGGAGCGCATCCTTGCAGAGGATTGCGCCCGCGCGCTGGTGATCGCGAAAGTGCCCGTGGCCATTCTCATCGACGGATGCGCACATGGGCTTGCCCGCGTCGTGGAGAAGCGCCGCCCATCTGAGCGCCTGCGTGGGGACGCCGCCGGAAAACGCCTCGACGCCGGCGCACACGCGAGCTGTGTGCTCCAGAAGGTTATAGGCATGGTAGGGGCTTCGCTGGTCAAGGCCCCGCATGGGAATAAGCGCAGGCACGGCACGGGCGAGCACGTCGAACTCATTATTCAGTGCCCACGAGACGCGTCCGGAGGCAACGATGCCGTCCATCTCCTGGCCCACGCGCTCGCGCGCAATGCCGTCGAGCTCCGGGGCACATGCTGCGAGCGCCACCTGCGTGCGCGGCTCGACCTCAAATCCCAGCCTGCAAGCAAACCGAACGGCGCGAAGCACCCGCAGTGCGTCCTCCTCGAAGCGCCGATACGGATCTCCCACCGCGCGCACCACCCCGCGCGCAAGGTCTTCTCGTCCGCCAAAGAGGTCGAGAAGCCCGCGATCCGGGTGGTAGGCCATGGCATTCACCGTGAAGTCGCGACGGGCCAAGTCTTCTCGCACGTCGCGAACAAAGCGCACTTCGTCTGGGTGGCGACGGTCTGAGTAGGTGCCTTCAACCCGATAAGTGGTCACCTCAACAGGCTGCCCATCAATAACGGCAGTCACGGTGCCGTGGGCCGTGCCCGTCTCGTGTACTTCTATGCCGGCGGTGCGAAGCACGCGCTCCGTCTCCTGCCAGGGCGCGGAGGTCGTCACATCTACGTCATGCATTGGCGCGCCGAGAAGCGCGTCGCGCACCCAGCCGCCCACGACCCACGCCTCGAAGCCAGCGTCCTCGAGTGCGTGCAGGACACGCAGGCCATAGTCCGGCACGGGATATGCGGGCGCGTCTCGCACGGTCTGCATGCGCATCCTCCCTGCTCTGGGCGTTGGGTTTCTTTCTCACCGAGTATAGCGCGCGTCGGCGAAATGGCCGTTTGCCGTTTGGCCAAGGAACCTCGCACGTGTTGTTTCTTTTTTATCAATGGCAAGAAAATCCCAGTTGTGCACCAGAGATAATAAAATAAGAAACAACACGTGCGAGGTTATGGAGCAGAGCGACGCACGCACGCCCACCCTCTATGCCTTCTCGAGCAGCCGCGCGACCGTGAGCATTGCCTGGTCGAGCTCCCTACGTTCCGTATCGCTTAGGTGCGAATACAACTCGCGCGCCCGCTTGGAGCCTTCTGCGATGTGCCGATCAACGTACGCGCGACCAGCATCGCTCAACACAACAACGTGGCCTCGCGCATCAGCGTTGTCCGCCCTCTTCGCGACGTAGCCCATCTGCTCCAGCCGAGAAGTCATTTTCGACACGTGCTGCTTCGAGGTGCGCAGCTCGTTTACCAGCTCATACTGGTGCATAGTGCCGCGCATGTACAGCAGTTCCAGCAGCTCCACCTGCGCCTGACCGAGCTCCCCGCGATACGTATCTCGGTACGGCGCCACAATCTTACCCTCGAAGGCAACGCGCATGCGGTACGCAGGCGAGAGGCCGGCGTTCGCCACGCCGGCCTCACCAGGTTCACTCTTAGGCATCTACCAGGTCCTCGATCCGGCAGAGCGGAACTGAGCCACAGTGGGGGCGTGCGAGTTCAAGCCACCATCCACGTTGATAACCTGTCCGGTAACGTAGGCGCTCTCGTCAGAGGCAAAATACGTGCACGCATGTGCGATGTCCGCGGGGCTTCCGTAGCGATTGACCTCGATGTTGCTCAGGAAGACGTCCTTGAGCTGCTGCGGAACGTGCGCCTCGTTCTGCGGGGTCACGATAAGCCCCGGTCGCACGCAGTTGCAGCGAATGTTCTCCTTGCCATACTGCAGGGCCACGGAGGAGGTGAGCATGTCCACGCCCGCCTTGCTGCAGGCGTAGGCAGTAGATCCCAGATCACCCGAGATGGACGCCATGGACCCAATGTTCACAATCGAGCCGCCGCCCGCGGCGCGCATGTATGGCAGGACCGCCTTGATCGCGTAGAACGTGCCGCGCACGCCAGAGGCGAACATCGCATCCCAGTCCTCGAGCGAGATCTCATCCACGCGGCCGTCCTTGAGCCCCACGCCCGCGGCGTTGTTCACCAAGACGTCGATGCTGCCATAGTCGCGCGCCGTGTCTGCCATAAGCGCATCCACGGTGGAGAGATCCGTGAGATCCATCCTGTGGAAGCTCGCGCTGCCGCCGTCGGCCCCAATCTGGTCCACGACCTCCTGGCCGCGAGCCTCTCGCCTGCCGCACACCACAACGTGCGCGCCCTCGGCGGCAAACTCACGCGCAATCCCAATGCCAATACCGCTGGTAGAACCCGTGACCACCGCCACCTTGCCCTTAAGCCTGTCCATGTTGCTGCCTCCTCGTTGCTGGTCTCTCGACTTTGGCGCCGACGCGCGGTCAACGCCGTCCTTCGTTGGTGCAAGGATACCCACGCAAAAAAGTCATATACATATGACTAATAGCTGTCGAGAATGGCTCCACACGGGGTACCAATTTCAAGTACGCACACGCGCGTGATATGCTTCGATGCGGATTACGTCGCGCAAACACAAGTCACTAGGAGGAACAATGGATGACCTGACCAGCATCACCGCTGACGACCTCGCCGCCTCGCACGAGAACTTCTCGGCGGAGCGCGTAAACATCGTCGCGAAGAACGCCGTCACCGCGAACGGCATCCGCGCCGCCGCGCGCCGCCCCGAGGGCGTCGCCGCCAACGCGCTGGGCTTCGACATCGAGGTCACGCAAGGTGAAAGGTGCAACCAGGAGCGCTCCGGCCGCTGCTGGATGTTCGCAAGCCTCAACACCATGCGCTACCGCGTCATCAAGAAGTACAACCTCAAGACCTTCGAGCTCTCGCAGGCCTATCCCCTCTTCTGGGACAAGCTCGAGAAGAGCAACTGGTTCCTCGAGAACATCCTCGACACCCTTGACGAGCCGCTCAACGGTCGCCTGGTGTCGTTCCTGCTCACCGACCCCATCGGCGACGGCGGGCAGTGGGACATGTTCCGCAGCCTGGTGAAGAAGTACGGCGTGGCGCCCAAGGAGGCCATGCCCGAGACCGCCTGCTCGAGAAACACTGGCGACATGGACCGCTACCTCACGCGCTACCTGCGCGGGGGCGCGAAGCGCCTACGCCAGAGCCACGAGGCCGGCGTCGAGATGGACGATCTACGCTCCATGAAGAAGGAAATGATGGACGAGGTCTACCATCTTCTGGCAACCTGCCTGGGAGAGCCGCCCGCAAGCTTCCCCGTGCGCCTGCGCGACAAGGACGATAAGCTCGTGCTTGCCGGCACGTTCACGCCCAAGGAGTTCTTCTCGACCGCAGTCGACATGGACGTGGACTCCTACGTCTCGCTCATCAGCGCACCCACGGCCGACAAGCCCTTTGGCCACACCTACACCGTGAGCAGGCTGGGCAACGTGTGGGAGGACCACGGCGTTCGCTACCTCAACCTCCCGCCCGCGGAGCTCAAGCGCGTTGCCATCGCCCAGCTGCGTGACAACCTGCCCGTGTGGTTTGGGTGCGACGTTATCCAGAGCTACCTGCGTGACGAGGGCATGATGGATACCACCGCGCTCGACGTGGACGCGCTCTTTGGCTTCCCCGTCGAGGGCAACATGGACAAGGCCGAGCGCCTTGACTACGGCGAGAGCCTCATGACCCACGCCATGGTGCTCGAGGGCGTGCGTCTGGATGCCGATGGCAACCCCGAGCTCTGGAAGGTCGAGAACTCCTGGGGCAAGGACCACGGCCGCGACGGATTTGACACGCTCTCCGACGCTTGGTTTGACGAGTACGTTTACCAGGTCGTCGTTGACAAGAAGTACCTCACCGAGGAGGAGCGCCACACCTACGAGACCGAGGAGCCCACGGTCCTCGCGCCATGGGACCCCATGGGCTCGCTGGCGTAGGGTACATCCCGCCCGTCCGCCTTTGGGCCGTTCGTGAGACAAGGGGAGTTTCCCTTTGCCTCATTGCGAGCAATCGATATACAAGAGCACCATCTCACTAGCAACTGAAGAACGAGGCAAGGATTCTCTTGCCTCACCGGGAAGGAACAATATGGGAAGCATTGATACCGGCTGGGCGCGCGAGCAGGGGGCGGCCTTTGGGGCCGAGCGCGCCAACCGCGTTGCAAGGAACGCTGTGACCTCCATGAACGTGATGGCCGCCGCACGCGACTACACGCGCATGCGCACCTACCACGACACCTACGGCGTCTCCATCAAGCGCACCGGCGAGGTCACCAACCAGCGCCAGAGCGGCCGCTGCTGGATGTTCTCGGCCTTCAACGTGGCTCGCGCTGCCACGATGAACCTGCTCGACGTGGACTCATTTGAGTTCTCGCAGGCATTTGGCATGTTCTACGACAAGCTCGAGAAGGCCAACGCCATGCTCGACCACGTGATTGCGCTGGTCGACCGCCCTGACAACGACCGAGAGCTTGACCACGTGCTCGAGTGGGGCATGAGCGACGGCGGCTACTACTTCGAGGCCATGGACCTCATTGCCAAGTGGGGCCTTGTCCCCAAGGACGTGATGCCCGAGACGGCCTGCACCAAGAGCTCCGCCGAGATGGACGCCCAGCTCGACCGACTGCTGCGCCGCGCCGCCGCGGACATTCGCCGTGCTCATCGCGCGGGCGCCAGCGCCGACGAGCTTGCTGCCAAGAAGGACGCCTACATGGCCGACGTCTACCGCATGCTCTCCGTGTGCCTGGGCGAGCCGCCCGCGACCTTTGACCTTGAGGTCAAGGTTGGCAAGAAGGCCAAGGTCGACGCCGCAAAGCTCACGCCGATCCTCCCCGAGGACGCTCCCGAGAAGGCAGATGACGCAGACGCCAAGGAGGCCGAGAAGGACACCCGCATGCTGCTCCGCGACCTTGGCATCACCCCGCGCGAGTTCGCCGAGCGCTATGTTCCCTTCGACCCCAATGACTATGTGCAGCTGGTCTGCATGCCGGGTGCCTCTCGCCCCTGGAAGACGGCGTGGCACGTTTTGCTCGAGGAGCCCATGGTTGGCGGCACCCCCAACCGCTTCCTCAACATGCCGCAGGAGGTGCTGGAGCAGGCCGCCATCGCCAGCCTCAAGGCGGGCGTGCCCGTGGGCATGGACGCCGACGTCATGCAGGAGTTCCCGCGCCACATCGAGGACTTCCCCGGCGTTCTGGCAACCGACGGCCTCGACCTCGAGGGCCTCTTTGGCATTGGTCTCAAGATGAGCCGCGAGGACATGCTCGACGTGCGCGAGACCTCCCTCACCCACGCCATGACCTTCCAGGGCGTGGAGCTGGACGACGCGGGCAAGCCCGTTGCCTGGCGCGTCGAGAACAGCTGGGGCAAGGACTCCTGCAAGGACGGCTACCTCTACATGAGCGCCGACTGGTTCCGCACCTATGGCGGCGCCGTGACGGTCATGCGCAAGTTCGTCCCCGCAGACGTCCTCGAGCTGTGGGACAAGGCGGAGGCAGTCGACGTCGAGCCGTGGGACGGCGTTGCGGCCGGTCTCGGCGTGAGGTCGTAGGGCTGCGAGGTTTCTCGCACGCAATGCGAACAGTGCGGACCACTGGAGGAGATATGGCTACATCACAGGACACCCCCGTTCGAAACATCGTCTTTGACATGGGCGGCGTGCTTCTCGACTTCAATGGTCCGCTGTTCTCGCACGTCTTCACTGCCAACGAGGAGGACGCCGCGGCACTCAACGCGGCGCTCTTCGCGAGCCCCGCGTGGCCGCTGCTCGACGCAGGTGCCATAAGCGAGGACACCATCGAGCGCATGGCCCAGGCACGGCTTCCCCAGCGGCTCTGGCCCAACCTGCACGAGTGCATGGTGCACTGGCACGAGCACCAGCCCGTCTTCATGGAGACAAACGCCGTTGTCGAGCGGCTGCACGCCGCGGGGTATGGCTGCTACGTGCTCTCCAACGCGGGCACGCGCTTTTGGAGACAGAAGGACCGCATTCCCTCCTTCCCTCTTATGGACGGCTGGGTGGTCTCGGCGTTCGAGCGCATCATGAAACCAGATCCAGCAATCTACCTGGTGCTCTGCGAGCGCTATGGCCTTAATCCAGCAAGTTGCCTCTTTGTGGACGACAACGCGGACAACGTGGCGGGTGCCAGGGTCGCCGGCATGCAGGCGCACCAGTTCACGAGCGCCCAGGAGCTGGAGGGCTATCTCAGGGAGCTTGGCCTTAGATTTTGAGCTAGTCTCACAGCGCTCTGCACCCGATTGATTTCAACAGCGCCCCTCGGCCGTATGGCCTGGGGGCGCTTCTGTGCATACTAGAACTCAGCGAAGCCTGGCTCTCCCACGTGGCAGATGTCATCGCCGTTGGCAAAGTCGGTCACCGCGGTGACAAAGGCCTCCTCGTCCCCCGTGTGGAAAGCGCAGGTAAGCTGCACGTCCTCGGCAAATACGGAGTCTCGCACGCGTCCGCCGGCATCTGCCACCATGCGCGTGAGGCGATCGTAGGCTGAGTATGGAATCTGCACCACTACGCGCGTCACCAGTGTCATCTCGACAACGCTGTCCGAAGCATGAGCAGCTTCGACAGCTGCCTGCGTAGCCGCCGTATAGGCACGGACAAGGCCACCAGGTCCGAGGAGCGTCCCGCCAAAGTAGCGGGTCACCACGCAGCACACGTCCTTGAGGCCGGCACCGTGCAGCACCTCGAGCGTAGGCATGCCGGCCGTGCGGCTTGGCTCACCATCGTCCGAACAGCGCTCCCGACCGTCCGCAAGAACCCAAGCCGGCACATTGTGTCGGGCGTCATGATGGCGCGAGCGCACCTTCTCGATGAAGGCGTTTGCCTCGGCCTCGCTTGACACATGCACAAGCTGCGCGATAAAGCGGCTGCGACGGTCCTCGAACTCGCCCATGACCTCGGCGCCATTCGCAAGAGTGAGATAGCTGGGCCGTAACGTCTCCCCCACCGTCATGCCCTGCCTTCCAGGCTAAAGAGGGGCTCCCCTGCGCGGACCCGCACGCCCGCGGCCACGGCAGGCATAGCCTTGCCAGATGCGTTCATCACGGAGACCATCACCATATCATCATACCCGGCAGCACGAATCTTCTCGACGTCAAACGTGATGAGTGGCGCACCAGCCTCAACGTGGTCGCCCTTCTCGACCAGCACGTTAAAGCCATCACCGCGCATCTCGACGGTGTCGACACCAATGTGGATGAGCACCTCCATGCCGTCGTCAGAGGTGAGCCCCAGGGCGTGCCCGGTATCCACGGCAGACGTGACTGTGCCCGCGACCGGCGCATATACGACGTTTCCGGAGGGCTTGACGGCCATACCCGGACCCAGCATCCCCTGTGCGAAGACTGGATCAGACACTTGGGAGAGCGGCGTTGCAACGCCATCAACCGGAGCGAGAACACCGCCAGGCTCCGCAGAGGCGGAAATGGCACGGGGTACCTCCGTCGCCGTGCGCCTCCCGCGCGGGAGCCTGTCAAAGATCCCCATGTAAACGACCTCCCCCGGGCGCTGCGCCCCTCGTGCATACATACCTTGTGCAGGATACCCCGTCATTGTAATTGCGCTGCACGACGACTGGCGCCATCGTGCTAGAATCTCTCCTGCGAAGTGGGCCAGACGATCGCGGGGCCGGCGGCTTGCCGCAGGCCATGAGGAAAGTCCGGGCTCCATAGGGCAGGAAGCTGGCTAACGGCCAGGCGGGGTGACCCGACGGAAAGCGCCGCAGAAAAGAAGACTCCCGCTGCCCGCCTCGGCGGGTGAGAGAAAAGCTGAAACGGTGGTGTAAGAGACCACCAGCGTCGTGGCAACACGACGGCTTGGCAAGCCCCTTCCGGAGCAAACGCAAATAGGAGCGCTATGGTGTGGCCCGCACCGCGCTCGGGTTGCGCGCTAGAGGGCGCCGGTAACGGCGTTCGTAGATAAATGATCGTCCACGACAGAACCCGGCTCATAGGCCCACTTCGCACCTTTTTGGATAATTTGGCGCTCTATTGTGATCTGGGTCCACCATCTCGCAAAGCCCCCTGCGCCAAATTCGCGACTATTCAGTACTTTTTCCTGGCATCGCATGTATGCAGGCTCCACCATCAGACGGAACTGCAGCTATGTGAATGGCACAGAAACGGGCTTTCTCGCGATGGCTTCAAAAAGTACTGAATAGTCTAGATATTGGTGCACTTCCCTCTTCCAAGGATGATTGGCAGGCTAGAAAAGACGTCTGGTTCTGTCCATTAGCCATGCATAAAGATTCTCTTGAGCTCTCTGCTGGGCCCAGCTATAGCTCTTGTGACGAATTCCATATCTGCGCTCGGCCATCCACCAAAAATCGAGGAACCTTTGATAGCTGCTGATTTGCCCATACGTAGCAGACACAACCTTGATACCGGCGGTCTCGAGGATGTTGCGCCGCTCCATGGTATGGTCAAGTCTGTATTTGCCCGTGTGGTACTCTTCGCTGTCATACTCCATATCACCTCGCACGCTTCGGAAATACAGGTCACCAAAGAAGTGAGTCGCTCCGGTGTGGTCTCGCAAGGACTTCGGGATATCGATCCGCTGGTTTGCAACAACTTTGGGCATTGATCTGCCACCCAATGACGGTGGAAGGGAACACGTCAACGCAAGGAGAACCTCTTCTGGAGAAGCCGTATGAGGAACAACGTATCTCAACGCTCTGCTTGCAGTTGACACTCCTCTCGTATGGGGAGCCAAGCGGCCAATAAAGGCCCTGATGTCTTCTGGCGTTGTTAACGGAGATCGTTGGCACACATAACCACGCCCCTCGTCGCCAATAGCAAAACCACCGCAGAGGTAGCATCCGATCTCGGCGAGCTCTTGAACAGTCTTGTCCCGAGCCATGAGTACAAACGTGAGCTCAGGTGACGTAACACGTGTTGAGCCCACAAGGTCGCAAAACGAGCCAGGCGGTAACGGTGAAGTCAGTAGATGAACGTTGGCGGCGGCTAGTTTATGACTCTGGCGAGAGTCAGATACCAGCAGCTGAAGCGGTCGCCTCGAGGAAAAGTCAAAGGGCAGCGCAGCCATCTTTATCTCTGATGCAGTAGCAGAAGAATCTGCAAGGGAAGCCTGCCCGCTTGGATCAGGGATGGCCTCATCTCCCCGTTTCGTGAGCCAATAACGCAACGCAGATTCATGTCCCAAATATAAGCTCATTGCCACCCCCTCCTCCTTGTGGGGAAGGGTACCAAAGACCGCTTGCACGATTCTTTCCCTGCGCTGGCAGCAGACTGACCAGAGGCTGCTCGTGAACAAGAAGCGGCGAATAAATCAGAGAATCTATGCTACCAGCACCCATCTGTACTGGAATGGTTTGACGTTTTGTCCAGGTGGAGTTGGCACATACGTCTCCAATGAGAATCGTACCGTTCGAGCTATGCCGTTAGCGGTCTAGAACAATTATCAGAACATTTGTACTAGTTACTTGTCGAGCGTAGGGTATACTTAGAACGCTCGTTCTGATATTGGACAGCACTAGGGAGGTGCCATGGACAAGCTCACCAAGCTGGGGATTCTCGCCGAGGCGGCGCGCTTTGACGCGGCCTGCACCTCGTCCGGCGTCACGCGCGGGCCGCGCGAGGGCATGGTGGGTGATGCCTGCGCAAGCGGGCTCTGTCATTCCTTCTCGGCAGACGGGCGCTGCATCACGCTGCTCAAGGTGCTCATGTCAAATGCCTGCAGCTATGACTGCGCGTATTGCGTCAACCGTCGCGGAGCCAGCTGTCCTAGGGCAACGTTCGAACCGCGGGAACTGGCAGAGCTCACGGTGGACTTCTACAAGCGCAACTACATCGAGGGCTTGTTCCTCTCGTCAGCCGTCTTGGGAAATCCGGACAACACCACGGAGCGCATGATTGCCTGCCTGGAGGCGCTGCGCGGAGAGTTTCGCTTTAACGGCTATGTACACGCAAAGGTAATCCCTGGCTCCTCTCCAGAGCTTGTGGACCGTCTGGGACGCCTTGCAGACAGGCTCTCCGTGAACCTAGAGCTTCCCAGCAGGGCGTCTCTCGCCTCGCTCTGCCCGGACAAGGACGCTCGTTCCGTCATGGATCCCATGGCCCAGATAGCCACCACGCGCCACGCGGAGGAGCAGGCGCTGCTCGACTCCCCCGCCGGCAAGAAGGCACTGGCGAGAAGGCGCAGGGAAAAGGGCAGCCATGTTTCCGAGGGAATGCAAGTCACCTCAGTTGGGGCGCGCTATACGCTTGGACGGCCCACGAGCGCCGTTCCCAACGCGCTACGCAAGTTTGTGCCTGCAGGTCAGTCCACGCAGATCATCGTAGGCGCCACCCCCGAGGACGACAATCACATCCTGCAGCTCTCGAAGTCGCTGTACGACCACTACGGGCTCAAGCGCATCTTCTTCTCGGCATACATGCCAATGGTCGAGGACAGTCGCCTGCCAGACCGCGAGACGCCCGTGCCCTTGCGCCGCGAGCACCGCCTCTACCAGGCAGACTGGCTCATGCGCTACTACGCCTTCACGCCAGACGAGCTGGCAACGCCCAGCCGTCCCTGGCTCGACCTCGACGTGGACCCAAAGCTTGCCTGGGCGCTCGCGCACATGGACGCATTCCCCGTCGAGGTCATGGATGCCTCGCTCGAGACGCTGCTTCGCGTTCCTGGCATCGGTCCGATTGGGGCAAGGCGCATCCTCGCAGCCAGGCGGACCAGGCGCCTCCGTGTGGATGACCTGCAGGGGCTTGGCGTTGCGTTCAAGCGGGCGCGCTACTTTGTGACATGCGGCGGCAAGCGAGACCTTGCTGCGCCGCTCAATCCGGAACTCATTAGGCAGAAGGTGGTGAGTGATGCCACAGGGAGCAAGTACAACGCAACCAGACGCCAGGCGGAGGGGCAACTTAGCCTGTTCTAGCACGCGCGAGTCCACTGCGGCGGGCAGTACCGTCGAGCGCGCGACGGCAGAGGTGTTCGCTGCGCTCGCAGGCGGCGCGACCGTTGCCGTATGCTGTGAGCGCACCACGGAATCCGTGCTTGCGGCCGTAGGCGTGACGTATCTCGCACACGCCGAGCCACATCGCGTGCGGCTGGTTGCCACAGACGAGGCTCAGGTACGCATAGGCGAGAAAATCGTGACTTTTGAAGACGGGGATGAAGACTCTGTTGTGGCGTTAGCCAAACGGGTGTTTACGGGCTTCGAGAAACGCTGCGGTACCATCTGCGCACGGCGCGTTGTTCTCGCCTGTGCGTCTGACGAGAGTGGCATGCCCGAGATAGTCCATCGCTACCTGCGTTTGGGCTTCTCGGAGGGAAAGCGTCTCTATGAGGACGTTGCGGCACCAGAAGCGCTAGCGTTTGCCAAGCTGGTGCAGCGCGTCTCCTCGGAGTGCGAGCACACACGCCAGTTTGTGCGCTTTGCTCGCCTCCCCGATGGGACCTTTGTCTCGGTCTTCGAGCCCAACGAGAACACGCTGCCACTGGTTGGCACGCACTTTGCGCGTCGGATGCGGGAGTACCGCTTTGTGGTGGTTGACCCTGGGCACCTTGTTGCCATCTTCCACGAGCCAAGCGATGCCACCTGCGCTGTCGTGGGCCTCGATGAGGACACCGCCGCCACGCTTGCCGCGCGCGTGGACGAGACGGACGAGAGAGAACGGCTGGTCCAGGCGCTGTGGAAGAGGTTCTATCGCGCGATGGAACTGCCGGGGAGAGGAGCCGCCAGCCGCGGATATGACCTGCGTGCCTCCTGGATGCCCAAGCGCTTCTGGCACGGGCTGCCGGAGCTAAATACCGCACTGCGGGGATAATCGCCCAGCCAATAATTGGCGCTGGTCATTGGCAGAACGTTTTCGAAGTCTTCCTTGACTGCGCCCACAGCTGTAGCGAATGAGTTTGAGATTCCGCTAGGCCTCATTAAAGACTATTTGTGGAGCAAGAACTACTTCTACGTTTTGTTCGCCGGAATGGTAGTCGCAGCTCACTCAAAAAGACCGGATTTATGGTTGACACGTCAGGCCAGTTCAGAGACCTCATTTGGAGACTCTCCAGAAGCGGGGACACGAGTGGTGTTTTGGAGTGGCGCTAACCGTCATCGATTGTGGATTTGATTGTTCTTGCGTAGGTCGTTCTGTAGCGCACCTCATTGACCAGATTCTTAGGGAACCGGTCTACAAGTCAAAGATTAATTGCCGTTCAAACCGGTATTGCTCCAAAGCAACGGTTCCCTCGCGCTGGGATGCTAAGGAGTTGCCGTAGCGCTCCTGAGTGCGGGTAGAGACGCGGGCGTGGCCGTATGCCGTCATCTCGCTCGCCGTCCGAGGGCGAGAGGGTCGTGGAGCGGTCGGGCAGGCGCGTCCCGACGGGAACGAGTGCGACCTCGTAGCCGAGGGGCGCGAGGTAGCCAATGAGCGTGTCGACGGAGGGATTCCCCTTCTTGAGGAACGAGCTGACGGACGACTGACGGATGCCGAGGACGTCGGCGAGCTGCTGCTGCGTGTAGCCGCGCGACTTGTAGATGGTGCGGTATGCGTCTGAGAACTTCATTCGGGCCTCCCCTGTCCGGTTAAAGCTAGGCTTTGATTACCTGCTAGACTGGCACTGTTCCAAGGTAGACGTCCACGCCGGCTGATGTAAGCGTGCGGAGGACAAGCTCACACACACCCTCATTCTCGATGAGATTTAGGAACTCGCACCCCTCGTCTGTGACGGTAGCCTCGCCCCCGAGGTAGCACCCGTCCCCACCCTGGAACCTGTTTCCGCTGTCGAGCGGGTCGTCGCGGCCCAGACGCGCGAGCTCGGACCTGAGCGCGGTCTCGTCCCGGACGGCCAACCAGAGGTCCCCGTACTTGGAAGGTCGCTCGTCTCTCGCGACCGTCGCAAGCACGGCCCGCATGGCGTCGTAGTCCCTTACTAAGCCAAATCACCCAATCACTGTGCCGTATGGAATGGTGTCGCTCACGAACCTGGCGTCACCGAACTCCTTCCTTGAGGGCGTTCTCGTCTATTGAGCGAATCTCGGAGTCCTCCGGTGTGCGCCCAAGTCTCACGTAGGCGCTCTCGACCGCCGAGATTGCGCGGTTCACGACGGCGCGTGGAACACCTGACCCGTCGTACATTGCGGGGTCACCGCACTGCGAGTCGATGAGGTAGTGATTCCCTTCGTAAGGCACCTCGAACACGATCGTTCCGCTGTAGAGCCTGCGCATCCTTATGGTCTCGCCCCCTCCAGGGGCTGCCTTACCGCGAGCGCGAACAGCTCAGGGTCGCGCTCCCTTAGTCCGACTGGGTCGCCGTATAGGCATTGCAGCTTGGATGCCAGGCAGATTTGTACTGTTCAATTCCTGAGCCTCAGTTCAATCGTTGCTTACTGGGCTCTCCTTTCGAGAGCGAGCCAATCCAGAACATGTGCCACACATTCGTCGCCCGAATGTGTGGCGAACTGCACGGGATACAGATTCGGATGCGAATGTGTAGCGCCATGCCATCGAATGTGTAGCGGCGACCCTTAAGCTTGTTGCGAGCCGCTGCCGGCGCAGGCGAGAAGAACGCGCGCCAGGAACGCCGCCGCGCCCCCACAAAAAGGGAGGCCCCAACTTGGGGCCTCCCTGTCACATCAACGATGAGTTCGCGAAACCGTTCTCGCTGTTTCTCGCGCAGTTAGTCCAGGTCGCCGAAGTCCGTCTGGAACGAGGCGTTGCCCGTAGCGGTAGAGCCAGCGGAAGCACCGGGCACGGCAGGCGCGCTCACGGCAGGACGGGCGGCAGGGGTCGCCGCAGGCGCCACACCAGAGCCGTTGGGAGCCGTGGAGAGCGGCTGCTGCGGGAACACGGAGTCCGCGTCGTCCATGAAGTGCTGCAGGAGCTTCTTGTACTCGCTACGGAAGTCCTCACGGGACTGCTTGAGACGGTCAATCTCGTCCAGCTCGTTCTGCTTCTCGGCGAGCGCCTGGCGAATGACTTCGCGAGCCTTCTGGTCGGCCTCGTTGCGGATGCGCTCCGCGTTGTCGCGCGCGTCGGCAACAAGCTTGTCGGCGCTCTGCTGAGCAACGATAAGCACGCGAGAGATCTGGCTCTCGGACGCGGCAAGGTCATCCTGCACCGCGGGGGTGGGGGCGACCGTCGTGACCTCCATGCGCTCGGGGGCGGCGTTGAGCTGCTCCTCGAGGCTGGCAACCTGCGCCTGGGAGGCAGAGAGCTGCTGCTCGGCGGTGTTCAGGCGACCCTTGAGGTCCGCGATCTTCTGCAGCATCGCGTCAACCTCGCTGGAAATCTGCTCGAGGAAGGCGTCGACCTCCTCGGGGTCATAGCCGTGCTTCGAGGGAGAGAAGGTCTGCTGCTCGATATCTGCTGGTGTGATTGCCATCTTTGTCCCTTTCACTTCGACTCGTCGCCCCGGGCAGCGCCCGCCAAGCGGCAATGACGTTACAAAAGTATAGCCAGAAGCAGGCGCTCTATAGCCTCAAGAGCGAATATCGCCACAATGGGCGAAAAGTCTATACCGCCGAGCGGTGGGATGAAGCGCCTGAAGATGTTCAGCCACGGCTCCACCAGCATTCCAATAGCGCCACGAAAGTCATCGAGCGCACCGGAGCCCCGCGGAATCCACGAGAGGACGCACCAGATGATGATCAGGATGTTGTAGATGCGGAAGAGCTGGGCAATTACGTTGGCTATCGTGTAGTTCAAGTGGTCCTCGCTGTCAGTCGTCGGTAGTCTTGCCGCCTGCCGCCTCCGAGAGCTCGCGGGTACGACGCACTGCCGCGTCGACCCCCGCACAGGCAACCTCAAACATACCCGACTCCATCGCCCGCAAACCCGCGGCCGTCGTGCCGCCGGGAGACGTCACTTTCTCCATATACGCACGAGGATGCTCGCCCGACGCCAGGAGCTGCTCGGCCACGCCACGCATGGTTGAGAGCACGAGCTCGCGACAGGCCACAGCGGGAAGGCCGCGTTCCACGCCGGCACGGGTGAGGTCGTCGACGAGCAGAGCCACGTACGCGGGCCCACAGCCAACCACGGCGCCTTCGGCGTCAAGCTGGTCCTCTCGCAGCACCACGGCGCTTCCCAGGGCCGAGAAGATCGCCAGTGAGAGGTCCAGGTCCTCCTTGGTGGCACGGGAGCCCGGGCAGACGGCAGTCGCGCCAGAGAGTACCTGCACGGGCAGGTTGGGCATGGCGCGCACCACGCGAGATGCCGCAAGCGCAGACTCGAGAGAAGCCACCGAGATGCCAGCCGCAATGGAAATCACCAGGCGGCCGGCAAGTCCCTCCGTGTGCTCCGCGAGGACCCCAGGCAGCACCTGCGGCTTCACCGCCAGCACAACCGCATCAGGGTCCTGGGCGAGAAGCTCGTCGTTGCTGGTGAAGGTCTTGATGCCAATCTCTGCCAGCGGCGCAAGTTTGCCCGCAGAGGGATTGGCGACAAGAACGTGCTCCGGTGCCGCGGCGCCAGAGGCCACAAGCCCGCGCGCAATGGCGACGCCCATGGAACCCGCACCAATGACGCCTATGACCTGCTCGATCTTCTCGGCCATGGCGCTTACGCCTCGAGGTCGCCGTCGGCGACGAGCTTGTCGATGTCGCCCTGGGTAAGCTCGATGCCCGCCGGCAGCACCGCAAAGACGCGGTCGCCCAGCGCCTCGACCGAGCCGGCAACGCCGTAGCTCAGGCCGTAGCAGAAGTCGAGGATGCGCTTGGCGGTCTCGATATTGGTGCCCTTGAAGATGAGAATGACGGGCTGGTTGGTGCGCACGCGCCTCACCACGGACTGGACGTCGTCGTACGAGACGGGACGCAGCACGTAGGGAGGAAGCTGGCCAGAGGTCACGCGCGTGGAGGAGCCGCCGCGGTTTATCTCCGTGGTAGCAGCAGGACTGCTCGGCGCGGGAGGCTCGTAGGAGGGCCTATAGGTGGGCTCGGGCGGCTCGACGTAGCTGGGGCGCGGGCGCGTGTCGCGCTGGTCGGCGTAGCCGGCGGCAGGGTTCTGCGTCACCGGGCGGCCAGAGCGCGTGTAGACCGAGACGCTCTCTGCCTCGGGACGCGAGGTGTTGCCCAGAAGCTTGGTCGCGCTGCCCGTGGGGCGGCGGTCGCCGTAGCCTCGCTCGCGGTCGCGCTCGCGCTGCTCGTCGTCGCCGTCGTAGTAGTCGTCCTCGTAGTCGTCGTAGTCGTCGTCCCTACGGAAACGATCCCTGATGTTGTCGAGGAAGCCCATGATTCCCCCATCCATTTTGCGGGGTCCAACACCCCGCACCATTGCCAGATTAACCCAGAACGTAGCTGGGGTCGAACACTGTTCTGCCAAGTCGTACGATCGTGGAGCCCTCCTCGACCGCAATCGGGAAGTCGTCGCTCATGCCGCAGGAAAGCACCGGCAGCTCAAGGCCGCTGCGGCTTGCCAGCTCGTCGCGAAGCTCGCGCAGGCCGGAGAAGGTCCTTCTCGCCGCGTCCATGTCGTGCGCCGGCGCCATGGTCATGAGGCCGCGCACGCGCAGGGCGGGAAGCGCCAGGATGTCGTCGAGCGCCGCGCGGACCTCGTCGGGCGAGAAGCCTGACTTGGACTCCTCCCCCGAGACGTTCACCTCGAGAAGCACGTCGCTCGTCACGTCGTGGCTAACGCCACGCTTGGAGATGGCCTCGGCCAGGTGGAGCGAGGACACCGATTGGATGAGCGTCACATTGCCCACGACCTCGCGCACCTTGTTGGTTTGCAGGTGGCCGATCATGTCAAAGCGGGCGCCATCCATCTGGGGGTATGCAGCAAGCCCCTTGAGCTTGCGAACGAGCTCTTGGGGACGGTTCTCTCCAAAGGCCAGGTACCCCGCCTTCCAGGCAAGGTTGACCTGTGGCACATCGACGGTCTTCGAGACGGCGAGAAGCTCCACCTCCGACGGGTCGCGCCCAGCGCGAGCGGCAGCCTCCGCGATGCGCTGGAGGATCTCTTCCCTGCGCTCTGCGAGAAACGCCGCGTAGCTCTCGTCCTCTGTCTCGTCCATCTAGACCAGCTCCAATTACCTTGATGAAACCCCACGCCCCACGCAGGCGCTTACGCGCTACTCCTTCGGCATCACTGCCAGCGCGCCATGCCATCCGCACGACCCGTGCTCGGCCCGGTACGAGAAGAACCTCTCGGTTGCCGAGGCGGTCGAGGCGCCGTAGCAGGCGATGGAGCCACTTGGCACCCCTGCGCCCATCAGCGCCGCCTTGACTGCGGCTCCCAGGTCGAGGTTGCGCTCTCCCCAGATGACCTCAGGTCCAAACTCCGCCGAGAAGCGCGCGGCGAGCTCGGGAGAGACCTCGTAGTCCTCGCGCCCGATGTGCGGGCCCACGTAAGCACGAACTTGCGAGACAGGCGAGCCAGTCTCCTCCGCAAGGGCATGTGCCGCCTTGGCGCTTATCCGCGCGATGGTTCCCCGCCAGCCGGAGTGCGCCACGGCAAAGCCGCCAGGTGCCACGAGAATCACGGGCACGCAGTCCGCAAAGCAGAGCAGCACGGGCACGTTGGTGGCGGTGCAGACAATCGCATCCGCGCCGGATGCGGCGTCAGCCTGCGCAGCATGGACAGCATCCGCGTCCGAGGAGCGCACGGTGACGATCCTGTCGCCGTGCACCTGGTGCGGGTTCACGAGCGCATCCATACAGCGTTCCGCCCCCAGGGCGCAAAGCGCGCGACGGCGGTTCTCGGCCACGCAGGACGGGTCGTCTCCGCAGGCGCTCCCCAGGTTGAGGGAGGCATAGTTGCCCGTGGAGACACCGCCCGTACGCTCCGTGAACGCTAACGCGACCCCCTGGGGGACAGTAATGTCCCCCAGAAGGGTCACGCCGTGCGACTGGTACCTTGTGAGCGTGGGCTCGGACATGGCGCTAGATGCGGCTACGCTTCAGGAAGTCGGGGATGTCGAACTCCTTGTTGTCACCGCTCGCAGCGGGGGCCGCAGGACGGCTCGCGGGAGCCGGCGCCGCAGTGTAGGGGCGCTGCTTGGACTTTGACGCCTGGGACTGCGGACGCGCCACCGGCATGGTGGGCAGCGTGGGCTGGATGTTGGCGTCATTGAAACCGGTGGCAATGACGGTGACGCGCACCTGGTCGCCCAGGGACTCGTCGACGACGGTACCAAAGATGATGTTGGCCTCGGGGTCGACATTCTTGGCAACGAGGTCGGCGGCGTCGTTGATCTCCTGGATGCCAAGGTCCTTGTTGCCGGCAATGGAGAGCAGCACGCGCGTGGCGCCATCGGTGGACGTCTCAAGCAGCGGGCTGGAGATGGCCTCGGCAGCGGCGTCGGTTGCGCGGGAGTCGCCAGAAGCGGTGCCAATGCCCATCATGGCCGTGCCTGCGCCCTTCATGATGGTGCAGACGTCTGCGAAGTCGAGGTTGATGAGGCCAGGGACGGTGATGAGGTCCGTGATGCCCTGGGTGCCCTGGCACAGCACGTCATCGGCCATGCGGAAGGCCTCGAGCATGGTGGTCTTCTTCTCGGAGAGGTCGAGCAGACGGTCGTTGGGAATCACGATGAGCGTGTCAACGTTCTCGGAGAGGTTCTTGATGCCCTCGGCGGCGGAGTTGTAGCGCTTGCGGCCCTCGAACGAGAAGGGCTTGGTTACGACGCCCACGGTAAGGGCGCCAACGTCGTTCTTGGCGATGTCGGCAACGATAGGTGCCGCACCGGTACCGGTGCCACCACCCTCGCCTGCGGTGATGAAGACCATGTCGGAGCCGGCGAGCGCCTGCTTGATCTCGTCCCTGCTCTCCTCGGCAGCCTCCTGGCCAACCTCGGGGTTGGCGCCAGCGCCCAAGCCCTTGGTGATGTCGGTGCCAATGTGGACCTTGATGTCCGCGTCAGAGATGGCGAGCGCCTGCGCGTCGGTGTTGATGGCGACAAACTCGACGCCGCGGATGCCCTCCTCGATCATGCGGTTCACGGCGTTGGTGCCGCCGCCGCCCACGCCAACAACCTTAATCACGGCGAGATAGTTGCTGGGGACCTCGGTGTCCTTCATCGTTTCCTCCTCGTTGGCGGCGGCCCTGTGCCAGCGCCCTTGCTGGTGCGTTCGTGCTTCGCTCATGTGACGTTTTTCGTCCAGCCCCTGAAAAGCGCTGGTAGAAACCCTAAACCTCAGGTTAAGCCAGATGCTCCCCACGAAGCGACGTATATTTGCACATTGGGTGTGCCCTCGTCAAACACTTTGTGCAAACGGTGAAAACCGCAGGTAAACGGTACCACTTTGTGGGCCAGAAACCCTCCAGTAAAGCTTGAGACTAAGGCTATTTGCCTAGTTCGAGCTCTTTGTCGACGTTCCGGTAGAGGTTGTGGTACCGGTGGTGGAGGTGCCGCTTGAAGACGTTGAGCCAGTGGTCGACGTACCCGAGGGCGACGTGGTGCCACTCGTCGAAGAGCCCGTCGACGCCGTAGTGTCACTCGTCGTGGTGCTCGTGGTCGTCGAGTCCGTCGTCGTGGAGCCACCGGTGGCGCCCGTTCCCGCTGTCACGTTGGTTGAGTCAATCCTTCTGTATGAGGGGCTCGAGGGTACGCGCACGTTGATGTAGGTGAGCTCGTCTGGGTACTCGGCAAGCAGGCTCTTCACGACCTCCTCCTTGGACGAGATGTCCGTAGGCGAACCCAGGGAGACCTCGACCCCGCTCGAAAGGACACACGAGATGCTTGCCTCGCTCGGCGCCGTGAAACTCACGATCTGGGATGCAAAGTCGGACGAGAAGCCGTCCAGATAGCTACGAACCGCGGCAATCACTTCATCGGTGGCCTTGGAGCCTGCCACCGGATCGACGGTCGCGGGGACCCCTGTGATGAGGATGGCGCCCACGGACGTGGCCTTCTCAAGGGCTACATCATCTGCGGACTGCTCGTCTGAGACATCCAGGTTCACAGGCTCGAGCCAGACCTCCCCCTCGCCCAGGTACCACGCGACGCTTCTCGAGCTCATCACCACGACGGCCTCGACCGTGCGCTCGGTAACAGAGATCTTGAGCTTATCGGGAAACTCGCGCTCCACGCTCACCGACTCCACCCAGGGGTTCTTCATGAGGTTTTGGGTGATGGCGTTGGTATCAACGTTGAGAAGAGTCGTGCCCTCCTCGACCTTGGCGAGCTTCTGGATGTCATCGGCACTCACATGGTCGCTAGCCACGGCGTCGATGGAGGTGATCTGGAAGGTCGAGGTATTGCTCAGCACGAGAAACGCCACGCCGAGAACCGCAGCGACGATGGCCACAGCCACCACGACGCGCATCACGATGCCCATGGCGTCTGCGGTGCGTACCTGCCGGGCACGCGCCTCTCTGGCCTCCCTGCCGCTCTGGGGACGGGATGCTCGCTGTGGGTGCAGCACCGACGGGCGTGCCTGCGCTGTCCTTGGGGCCGCTGCGGGCCTGGGCGTGCGAGACGCGCGCGGCATCCTCGGCGCGGAAGGCTGCCGGGAGGAGCGGGACGCACGGGTACGCGGTGCGGAGGTAGGGCGAGAAGGCCGCGTGGAGCGCGATGAGCGCCCCTGCGTCGACCTCTGCGTCGCCTTGCGCGAGGTTGGCCTTCTTCTGTCGTTTGACGCCATGCCGTGCTCTCCCTATGCCCCAAACCCGAGCAGCTTGACCTCGGGCTGGAGGTCGATCTCATACTTGTCGCGAACGGCGTCGTGGACATGGCGCATGACCTCGACCACGTCGTGGGCGTGCGCGCCACCGTCGTTAACGATGAAGTTGGCGTGGACGTCAGAGACCACGGCCCCACCCACGCGGTAGCCCTTGAGGCCGCAGGCCTCGATCATGACAGCCGCAGAGCGCGAGCCGGGATTCCTGAAGACCGAGCCGCAGCAGGGCCTTCCCATGGGCTGGGACTGGCTGCGACGGCGCAGCCGCTCCTCCACATCGCGCGCGATGGCGTCGTGGTCTCCCGGCTGGAGGCAGAAGGTTGCCTCAAGGACGATCTCGGTGGTGGGCAGCGAGGTCACGCGGTAGCCCCACTCGACCTCGGAGGCCGCATGGCGCACCAGCCCCTTGCCCGGCCGCAGGCTCACCACGTCCTCGATGACGGCGCCAACCCACTCATGCCGGGTCCCCGCGTCCATGGAGACGGCACCGCCAACGGTGCCGGGGATGCCCGCGCAGAACTCGAGGCCGGTGAGCGAACGCTTCATGGACTCGGAGACGAGCTTGGAGAGCTGTAGCGCGGCGCCAGCCGTCACGCGCCCGTCATCGGCAAAGCTCATGCGCAAGAACTCGCGGCCGAGCGTGATGACGCAGCCGTCGTAGCCGGTGTCAGCGGCGAGGATGTTGGAGCCCTTGCCCATGACCACCCAGGGCACGCGCTCCTCGCGCAGGACCTCGACGGTCTTGAGCAGGGCCTCGTAGGTGTTCGCGCACACGAAGAGCGCGGCTGGGCCGCCAATGCGGTACGTCGTGCGGTGCGAGAGCCGCTCGCCGCGGATTACGTCCGCGTCGATGGCTCCCGACAGGCTCATGTATGCGTTGAAGACGCTCACGCCTACCGCTCGTCTCTCTTCTCGTCACGCTCGTGCATGGCGGCGATGAACGCGGGGCCAATCTGGGTGACGTCGCCCGCGCCCTGCGTGATGAGCAGGTCGCCCGGGCGGCAGGTGTCGCAGAGGTTCTGGATGAGCTCGTGGCGGTTGGGGATGTAGGCCACGTCGGCCACCGTGCCCGCGGCTTCGACCTGGGACGAGACGGTCTTGCCGGAGATGCCAGGGATGGGCATCTCGCCCGCTGAAAAGACGTCCATCACGCGCAGGACGTCCACCTTGTCGAAGGCGTGCGCAAAGAGCGGTTCAAGAGCCTTGGTGCGGCTGTAGCGGTGCGGCTGGAACACACAGACAATGCGGTCAAAGCCAAGCTGCGAGGCAGCGTCCAGCGTGGCGGCAATCTCGGTGGGATGGTGGCCGTAGTCGTCCACCACGGTGACGCCGTCAATGTCGCCAACGTGGGTAAAGCGCCTGCGCGCTCCCTTGAACTCCGAGAGCTTCTCGGCGGCCTGGGAGACGTCTGCCCCCAGAACGTCTGCCACGGCGATAGCGGCCGTCGCGTTCGCCATGTTGTGGCGGCCGGGGTTCGACTTGATGGTCACGTCGACAGAGGCGCCGGAGGGAGTCTTCACCGAGAAGCGCATGGCCAGGCGGTGCGGTGCCAGGCCCTCCTCGGGCGTGCAGACGTAGTCGTTGCCCTTATCAAAGCCATAAGTCACCACATGACGACCGGTCGAGCGGGCAAGCTCCACGTAGTGGGGGTTGTCACCGTTAACCACAACGGTACCCTTCTCACCCACCAGGCCCATGAAGGTGCAGAAGGTCTTCTCGATGTTCTCGAGCGTGCCGTAGTGGTCGAGGTGGTCGGCCTCGATGTTGGTGACCACCACCACGTCGGGGTTGAGGTAGAGGAAGGAGCCGTCGGACTCGTCCGCCTCGCACACAAAGTAGCCGCCCTCGCCGTTCCTGCCGTTGGTGTCGTAGCCCTCGACCACGCCGCCAATGAGGAACGAGGGGTCCCAGCCCAGGCGGTCGAGCATCGTCGCGATCATGGACGACGTGGTGGTCTTGCCGTGCGTACCGGCAACGGCCACGGTAATGGCGTTGTTGGAGAGGTACGACAGCATCTTGGCACGGGGCCAGATGGGAATGCCCAGCTCGCGGGCATGAACGACCTCGGGGTTGGTCTCGGGGATGGCGCTCGAGGTGACAACGACCTCGGGCGAGACGCGGTCGATGGTCGCAGCGTCGTGGCCAATGGTCACGTCGATGCCCGCATCCTCGAGCTCGCGCACGTAGTGGGAGCTCTTGAGGTCAGAACCGGTGACCTTGCAGCCGCGCTTGTTGAGCACGAGGGCGATGCCGCTCATGCCCGCACCGCCAATACCCACAAAGTGCGCGCTCGCGATGCTCTTGCCCTTCTCGGCGGCATCTGCGCCGGGCTTCTCCACGATGTCTGCCATGGCTACCCCTTCCAAAGGTGCGCGGCGAGAAGACCCGCCGCGGAAACTGGTTCGCCTAACCCATTTACTCTAGCCGATGGACGACCCGTCGCGGCCCACGACGGCAAGCCACCACGGACTCCGCAGGCGCGTCTATCGCCCTGCGGCGCGCTCCACGACGTCTGCCAACTTGGCTGCCGCCTGGTCCTGGCCCAGGCCGCGCGCGCTCGCGCGCATGCGCTCACGCCTCTCGCCATTGTTCACCAGGTCGAGAAGGTCGCGGGCAAACTCGTCGCCATCGATGGTGTCATCGGCAAAGAGATCCGCTGCGCCAGTGTCCACCAGGTAGTGCGCGTTGGTGGTCTGGTGGTCGCCCGTTGCAAGCGGGTAGGGCACGAGCACGCTCGGCACGGCAAGCGCGGCGATCTCGGCGATGGAGGAGGCACCGGCGCGCGAGACCACGAGGTCTGCCGCCGAAAGGGCCTCTCCCATGTTGGAGATGTAGGGTACGACCTGCCAGCGCTCGCGCTCGGCATCCGCAAGGTGGAGCGAGGACACAACGTCGTCGTAGAGCTCCTTGCCCGTGGAGTGCACCACGTAGAGTCCGGGATTGGCAAGCAGGCGCTCCTTGAGGCGCACGATTGCCTCGTTCACGTGGCTCGCGCCAAGGCTGCCGCCAAAGACCAGAAGCATCGTGGCGTCCTCGGGGATGGAGAACGCCGCGCGGCCAGCCTCGCGAGAGGCGCCAAGGACGCTCCGGCGCACGGGGTTGCCCGTGAGCACAATGGCGTCATTGTTGTGGACGTGGCCCTCGAAGGCCGCGCGCGCCTGTGGCAGCGACACGCACACGTAGCGTGCGTGGGGTGCAAGCGTCTTGTTGGCAAGGCCCGGCACCGAGTTCTGCTCGTGGAGCACGTAGGGGATGTGCTGCTTGCGGCAGCGATCCATGAGGGCAAGCTCGACGTAGGCGCCAAACCCCACGGCAATGTCCGGCGCGCCCTTCTCGGCAAAGACCTCCCCCACGCGCGAGGATGCCTTGCCCTCGCGCACAAGGGCCGAGACGAGCGTCCAGGGGCGGGATCGGTCGAAGCCGGTCACGTGGATGGGCTCCAGCTCGAAGCCAGCCTGCGGGACGAGAGTGCCCTCGAGCTTGGCGCTCTGGCCAAAGAAGCGCACGTGGTGGCCGCGGGACGAGAGCTCCTCGGCCAGCGCGAGCGCCGGGTTGATGTGACCCGCAGTACCTCCGGCGGCGATTGCCACCTCAAGACTAGTTCCTGCCACGCCTGCCATCCCCTCTTCCGGATCCACGCCCGCGGAGCCTTTCCGCGGCGCTGGGGCCGAGGTCTATACGTCCGCCTTCGTACCTGCCTTGCCTGCTGCTCCGGCCGTTTGAGCCGCCCCGCTGCCGTGGCTGCGGGCGTCCCTGCCCTCCGCCGTCGACCATGCGCAGGCCAGAGCCGGAGCCCCCACGTTCGCCACGCTGCCGCGAGGAGCGCGGCGTGGGACTGCCCACAAGCGAGATGCCCGGGCCGGCTGCGGGCGCGGCGCCCCGTGTCCCATCGTCGCCATCCGCAAACTGCCAGGACTGGCGGCTGCGGTCGTGGACGGTCTCGGGCAGCGTCGAGCGCTTGGACACCGAGACGATCATGCCCACGAGCATGAGGCAGCTCATGATCGTGGAGCCGCCATACGACACAAACGGGACGGGCTTTCCCGAGAGCGGGATGAGTCCCAGCACGCCGCAGACGTTCACGAGCAGCTGGATGATGATGAGCGAGGTGCAGCCGGCGGCGATGAGCCTGCCGCACATGTCCGGCGCATAGCGCGCGATGCGGAAGCCCGCCCAGGCAAGGACGCCAAAGGCGGCGAGAAGGCCGAGCGTACCCACAAGGCCAAGCTCCTCGCCCACCACGGCAAAGATGAAGTCGTTGTAGGCCATGGGCAGGTAGGAGTACTTCTGCTTGCTCATGCCAATGCCCACGCCAAAGAGCCCGCCCGATCCAAAGGCATAGAAGCCCTGGATGAGCTGGTAGCCGGAACCCGTTGGGTCACTCCAGGGGTTGAGGACGGCAACAATGCGGGCACGCGAGTAGTCATCCTTGAGCGAGATCGCGAGCACCCCCACGATGCCGACTCCAAGCACAAGCAGAATCCAGCGACGATCCATGCCGGCGAGGTAGCCCATCACGATGAGCGTGGCGCCAATGATGAGCGTGGAGCCCTTGTCGGGCTGCAGCAGGATGAGCGCGAGCGGCACGCCCACAAACACCGCAAGGTTCTTCACGAACTCCGTGAAGCCCATGACCTGCTCGTCGTAGTAGCGCTCGGCGAGGTCGGCCGCCACGAGGATGATCGTGATCTTGGCGAACTCGGACGGCTGGAGCGTGAAGGGCCCAATGGCGATCCAGCGCGTGGCGCCATAGGCGTCCGCGCCCGCTATGGGCAGAAAGATGGCCAGCAGCAGGAGGATGGTCAAGATCCAGATGATCCTGACCAGCGTCTTTCCCCAGAGGTGATAGTCGCTCTTGGCAATGAACACGGCAAGGCCCGTGCCAAGCGCAGCAAAGATGAGCTGGCGCTTGAGGTAGTAGGCGGGGTCGTTGCCCAGAGCCTCGGACGCGAGCGACGTGATGGACGAGGCCGAGTAGACCATGAGGAAGCCAAAGCAGGTGAGGATTACCACCGCAGCAATGAGGATGAGCCGCGGCTTCATGAACCTCTCGGGCACGCCGAGGATGGTCTTCTCGACCGAGGAGCGCCCGGCACCCCTCCCCTGGCCGCCACGCCTGGTGGAGGTGTGAGACCGTCCTGCGGCAGAGCTTCGGTATGTGGACGCCTGGGCCACTAGCACAGCCTCCCCGCGGCCACGCGCTCGGCAGCAAGGTGCTTGAAGAGCTCGCCGCGCTCCTCCATGTTGTGGAACTCGTCGAAGGACGAGCACGCGGGCGAGAGAAGCACCACATCGCCGGCCTGGGCGCGCCCGCAGGCGGCCGAGAAGGCCTCGCGCAAGTGCGGCTCTCGCACGACCTCAAGCCCAGAGCCCGAGGCGGCGACCTCGTCCTCCAGCGCGCGGGCAATCCTCTCTCCGGCGGCGCCGTAGCACACGGCAACGCGGCAGCGAGCGGCAACCGCGTGCGCCAGTGAGGTAAGGTCGGTGCCCTTGTCGTGGCCGCCCAGAAGCACCACGATGTTCCCCGGCCTGAAGGCCGTGAGGGCCTTCTCGACCGAGTCCGTGTTGGTAGCCTTGGAGTCGTTCACAAAGCGCACGCCGGAAACCTCGCCGCAGGGCTCGATGCGGTGCTCGAGCGGCGAGAAGGCGAGAAGCCCGCGGCACACGTCCTTATCGGCAACACCCAGCTCGAGCGCCACGGCCGAGGCCACGAGGGCGTTCTCCTCGTTGTGCTCGCCCTTGATGAGAAGGTCGTCGGTGGGGACAAGGACGTGCTCGGCGCCGTCGAGGCGCACCACGAGGCGGCCGTCGCGCACGAAGGCGGCGCACGGCGTACCGGGGTCCTGGCGCACGTCCACGCGGCACACGCGCAAGCCCCGCGCGTCGAGGCGGCCAATCACGGCGCGGCACCAGTCGTCGCCGTCAGAGACCACGGCAAGGTCCCCCGCCTGGAGGTTGGCAAAGATCTTCTCCTTTGCCTGGGCATACGCCTCCATGCTGCCGTGCCACTCCACGTGGTCCGGCGTGACGTTCATGAGGCAGGCGACGTGCGGGTGCAGAAGGCGCGTGGTTGCCAGCTGGAAGCTCGAGAGCTCGGCTACGAACCACGATCCGGGCTGGCGCTCAGCAAGGCGGCTCGTGATGATGGTGCCGATGTTGCCCACGGCCTCGGCGACGCGTCCGCCCTCGCGCAGGAGCGCCGTGGTGAGCGTGGTCGTGGTGGTCTTCCCGTTGGTGCCGGTGATGCCCACCCAGTTGGCGGGGCTCTCGCGCCAGGCAAACTCCGGCTCGCCAATGATCTCCGCCGAATGCGCGGCCGCCGCCTGGAAGAAGACGGACCCCACGGGGATGCCCGGTGAGGCTATGGTCAGGTCAAAGGTGCCCTCGACCTCCTCGGTGCCCAGGACACAGCGAACGCCCAGGCCCTCAAGCTCATGCGTAACCTCGCCCTCGTGCGAGGAGGCGCCACCAAAGAGCGTGATGGAGGAGACCCTCTCGCCAAGCCCCACCAGGTAGCGGCAGACGGCCTCGCCCGTGTGCCCTATGCCAAGAACGGCGACGTTGCCAAGACGCGCCGAGGAGTTGCTGTCCTGCATGAGATGCCCCCTAGCCAAGCTGGAAGTACAGCGCAAAACCAAGGACCGCGAAGGCGGCCGAGACAATCCAGAAGCGGATGACGACCTTCGTCTCACTCCAGCCCTTCTTCTCGAAGTGGTGGTGGAGAGGAGCCATGAGGAAGACGCGCTTGCCCGTGGTCTTGAAGCTCACAACCTGGATGATCACCGAGAGCGCCTCGACGATGAAGAGCCCGCCCATGACAAGCGAGCAGATCTCGGTCTTGGTGAGCACGGCAAGCGCGGCGAAGGCGCCACCCAGGGCCAGTGAGCCCGTGTCGCCCATGAAAATCGAGGCGGGGTAGCAGTTGTACCAGAGGAAGCCCACGCAGGCACCCACGATGGTGGCAGCAAACACCGAGAGGCCAAGCTGATCCTCGTTGTAGGCGACCATGGCCATCACGACCATGACCACCAGCACCGTGCCTCCGGCGAGGCCGTCCAGGCCGTCGGTGAGGTTGACGGCGTTAGAGAGGCCGGCCAAAAGCAGGAAGACGAAGATCATGTAGAGCCAGGGCACGCGCACGCCGCCGATGGTGGTGGAGAGCACGCCCAGGTCAAGCGTTGCGCCACCGGGGAACTCGATGGTGGGAGCGATTCCGCAGTAGTTCACCGCAACCAGGCAGAAGATCACGCAGACTATGGTGAGCCCCACCATCTTCTGCGAGGGTGTGAGGCCCAGTGAGCGCTTGTGCGCCACGGACTCGATGTCGTCGAGAAGGCCCAGCGCACCCGTCGCGAGCATGGCGAAGAGCGCAAGGAAGAGCATGGGCGACCAAGGCGCCATGAGGAGCGTGGTCACCACCACGCCGAGAAGGATCACGATGCCGCCCATGGTGGGCGTACCCTGCTTCACGAGGTGTCGCTTGGGACCGTCGGCCCTCACCTGCTGGCCAAGCCCCTCGTGGCGCATGAGCTTGATGAAGAAGGGCATCACCACAGCGGTGATGACGGCGGCAACGCCTGCCGCAAGAAGCACCTGATAGCTAGGGTATGCGGGATTTCCCACAATGAACATCAGCGAAGCACTCCCCTCGCGAACGCATCCAGACCGCAGGAACGAGACGCCTTGACCAGCACGAGGTCGCCCCGCGAGAAGACGGGGGCGAGCGTCTCCACGGCGGCGTCAACCGTGGGGAAGAGCTGCAGGCGGTCCTCGGAGGCGCCCATAGTGCGCGCCGCCTCGGCCATCTCGCCAGCAAGGTCCCCGCCAACGAACACAAGCATATCAAGACCCTTGGCCGCGGCATAGGCGCCCACGTAGCCATGGAGACGGCGCTCCTCGCTGCCAAGCTCGCCCATCTCGCCCAGCACTGCCACGCGCATGCCTGTGGCATCCATCTCGGAGAGGACGTCGAGGGCGGCAGCCATGGAGGCGGGGCTCGCGTTGTAGGAGTCATCGATCACGCGCACGCCGCGCGGGGACTCCGAGACTGCAAGGCGCATGCTCGCGGCAGGCATCGCGGCCATGGCGTCTGCGGCAGCGTCGCGGTCAAGGCCCAAGGCCTCAACCACGGCCATGGCGAGAAGGAAGTCGGGCACCACCTGGCGGCCGGGAACCGAGGGCGTGACCCGCCTGGACCAGCCGTCCCTGCAGGTGACGGTGAACGACGCATCACCCGTGCCGGTGAGCTCGACGTTGGTGGCGCGCACGTCGTCGCCCTCGCGCTCGCCCACGTAGGCAACGGCAATGCCCGCGGGGCGTGCGAAGCTCTCGGCAATGAAGGGCGTGTAGTCGTTGGCGCTCGTAAGCACCAGCAGCGGCTCCACGCCGCCTGAAGCCACCATGCCCGAGACCACCTCGGCCTTGGCGCGGGCGATGTTCTCGCGAGAGCCGAGAAGCCCGATGTGGCTCGTGCCCACGTTGGTGATCACGGCAAGCGTGGGCGCGCAGCAGGCAGCCATGCGACGGATCTCGTTGGGATGGTTCATGCCCATCTCGCAGACGAGGACCTCGGCGTCCTCGGGCGCCGAGAGCACCGTGAGCGGCAGGCCGATGAGGTTGTTGAGGTTGCCCTGGGTAGCGTGGACGCGCCGCGCGCTCGCGATGCCCGCGCGAAGGAGGTCCTTGGTCGTGGTCTTGCCCACCGAGCCAGTGACGCCCACCACGAGCCAGTTGGGGTGACGGGCGCGCCACTCGTGGGCAAGGCGGAGCAGGAACTCCTCGGCGTCGTCGTCCTGGGGGCGCACGACGGCGCAGCCGCGCTCGTGCGCAAGGGCGAGCAGTGCCGCATCTGGCTCGCGCGTCACCACGACGCAGGACGCGCCCGCCTCGACGGCGGCAGGCGCAAAGTCGTTGCCGTCGACCTTCTCGCCGAGGAACGCCACAAAGACGGAGCCCGCGCCAACCTTGCGAGAGTCGATCTCGACCGTGCCTTCGACGCGCGCAGAGGGCGCGCCCTCAAGCAGCTGCGACCCCGTGGCGAGCACGAGGTCTGCGATGTCCATGGAAAGCATAGGTTCCCCCTGACCTAGTTGGATGTCGACGCGGTGGTCGTGGAGGCATCCGGAGAGATGCCGAGGTCCGTGACAGCCGCCTCCATTATCTGCTTGAAGGTGGGCGCCGCCGAGGAGAGAGCCAGATGCGGCGTTCCGTTGAGGCCAACGTAGACCAGGACGTCGGGGTCGTCGGCGTTGGCAAAGCCGCAGAGCGATGCCACGTACTTGCCCGCCTGGTAGCCGCCGGACTCGCTTGCCTGCTCGCCCGTGCCCGTCTTGCCCGCGATGGTATAACCGTCGACCTGGCCGCGCTTGCCGGTGCCGTCAGTCATGACCGAGGTCATCATGTCGGTGAGCTCGTCAGCAGTGGTCTTGGAGATAACCTGCTCGCCCGTGGGCCAGCTGACCTCCTCACCGCCATGCGAGACAAGGAAGTGGGGCGTGGTGGGGATGCCGTCGTTTGCAACAACGCCAAACGCGCGCACGATCTGCACCATGGGCACGGCAAGGGCCTGGCCAAACGCCATGGCGCCAAGCGTTGCTCCCGTGTAGTTCTCGTAGCTGGTCACGATGCCCGTCGCCTCGCCCGGGTAGTCGATGCCCGTGGTGTGGCCGATACCAAACTTGTCCACGCCCTCGGCAAAGCGCTGCGCGCCAATGGCCTCCTGGGCGAGAAGCGAGACGCCAACGTTCGAGGAGCGCACGAGCATGGTGCGCACCGTCATGTCCTCGGCGCCGGTGCGTGGCTCGTCGTCGGTAACCCAGTCGTCGCCGGCAAGAATCCGCACGGGGACGCTGTAGACGCTGTTAGCGTTGAAGAGGCCGTTCTCGACACCGATGGCCACGGTCAGGATCTTGAACATGGAGCCGGGCTCGTAGGAGGCGGACACGGGCTTGAGCGTGAGCGCGTCCGAGCTTGTGTTGGCCAGGTCCGAGAGCTTGGCCAGGGGCGTCGAGCATGCGGCGTATATCTCGCCAGTCTTGGGGTTTGTCACCATGACCGAGCCAGAGTCCGCGTCGTAGTCATCGACGGCCTGGGAGATGACCTCCTCGGCCTTCTCCTGGATGTCGATGTCAATGGAGAGGACCAGGTCCTCGCCGTTCTTTGCCTCGGTAATCTGCGAGGTACCGCCGGCAATGGGCGTGCCCGTGAGGCCGGTCTCAACGATCATCTGGCCATCGGTGCCCGAGAGGACGTCGTTGTAGTAGTACTCAAGGCCGGTCAGGCCGTCGCCATCGGAGCCCACCACGCCCAGCACCTGGCTTGCCACGTCACCATAGGGGTAGACGCGCTTGGTGTCGTCGAGGTAGTAGACGCCCTTGAGCTTGGCGTCCGAGAGCTGCTGCTTGATGGTGTCGGCTACGTCGGTGTCCACCTGGCGCTGCACGTAGGCGAAAGTCGAGTCTGTGGTGAGCGCGCCGGTGTAGTCGCTTGCGGAGCCGCCCAGATTTGCCACAAGAATCCTTGCCACGCCCGAGGGGTCGGTGACCTCCTTGGGGTTGCAGTAGATGGTCTTGCAGTCCACGCTCATGGCAAGAACATTGCCGTTGCGGTCGTAGATGGTGCCGCGCTTGGCATGGAGCGTAATCACGTTTGTGCGGTGCTGCTCGGCCTCCTCTGAGAGGTTCGAGGCGTCGATCACCTGGAGCCACACGAGGCGCCCCACCACAACGGCAAAGACAATCATGAGGACAAGGAAGATCGTGCGGGTGCCGTTGTCGAAGCCACCAGGACCCGACCCGCCCGGCCTTGACGCGCGGGCACGGTAACGGGCACGAGAGGCCTCGTCATACGAGGCCTCCGGCATTCCACGCCGCCCTTGGCGGCTCTGTCTCATGCTCTCTCTCACGAGGGAGTAGTCTACGCCTCGGGCGAGGCCGTATCGGTGTTCGTCACGGACTGCGCAGCATCCCCATCCGCCGAGGAGGCGGAGGCGCTGGCAGAGGTGGCGTCGGTCGACGCGGTGGCCGCGGAGTCGCTGGCAGACGAGAGGTCAACCACCTCTCGGTTGGTGGAGAGGGTCATGCCGTAGTTCTGCGTGGCAATGCGGCTGATGCGGCTGGACGAGGAGAGCACGGACTTCTCGACCTGAAGGTCCTCGTTAAGCGTCTGCGCCTCCTTGATCTGGGAACGCAGCGCCGAGTTGGCCTGGAGCGTCGAGACGGTTGCCGTGGAGAGCGCCACACGGCAGGCGCCAAGTGCGAGAAACACGAGGGCGCAGACGACGACCGTGCGGACGCGGTGGAGGAACTGGGGGCTCACGCCTGCGCGGGCGCGGGCGTCGAGTCCGCCACCAGTGACGACCGAGAACGACGGGCGCTGCTCGACGCGTTCGTCGTGGCGCTCGCGGCTCCTCTCGGCTACGTCCATCCTGACGGCCTCTGACCCCTGATACCTCATTGCTGTCCCTTGTCTCCCGGCTATGCCGGACGTTGTGCGTACTGGTTGGTGCTTCGTTGGTAGTGCGTTTAAGCTGCGTTTGTGGTGCGTGCTGCTTCGTTTGTGGTGCTATGCAGACGACCTTGCGGTCGGGTGCGACTAGTTCGCGCTCTCGTGCGTGACGTCGAGCTTGACGGCCACGCGCATGAGCGCGCTTCTCGACCGTGGGTTTGAGGAGACCTCCTCCTCGCCCGCGACGAGCGGCTTTCTGGTCTTGACGTCGACTATCGGCACGTGGCCGCATACGCACACCGGAAGGTCCGGCGGACAGATGCAACCCTGCGAGAGCTCAGAGAAGACGTGCTTCACGATGCGGTCCTCGAGCGAGTGGTAGGAGATGACGCAGATCCTGCCACCGGTGTTTGCCCATCGAACGGCAGCGCGAAGGCCTTGATCGAGGGCGTCGAGCTCGTGGTTCACCTCGATGCGCAGGGCCTGGAAGGTCTTGCGTGCGGGATGACCACCGTGACGACGGGCCGCGGCGGGTATCGCTCGCTTAATCACGTCGACAAGCTGGAAGGTCGTCTCGATGGGCGCCTTCCCGCGCGTCTCCACGATGGCGCGGGCGATGCGTGCCGCGTACTTCTCGTCGCCATACACGCGAAGGATTCGGGTGAGGTCGGCTTCGTTGTAGGTGTTTATGACCTCTTGTGCGGTTGGGGTGTCTTTCCCCGAATCCATGCGCATGTCTAGGGGAGCGTCCTCGTTGTACGAGAAGCCCCGTTCCGGAATGTCGAGCTGAGGGGAAGAGACCCCCAGGTCGAAGAGGAAGCAATCCACACCGGGGACCCTGGCGCCAACAAGCAGCTGGTCAAGGTCGCCGAAGTTGCCCTTGAGCGGAAGGAACTCCGCCCGGGGCGCCTCCCGTGAGAAGCGCTCGGTCGCCGCCTTCAAGGCCATGTCGTCTTGGTCGATGCCAATGGAGAGGCCGTCCGGGGCGATCCTTTGCGCAAGCGCGATGGAGTGTCCGGCCCCGCCGAGGGTGCAGTCGCAAACGACCTCTCCCGGCTTGGGGTCGAGCTCGGCGAGGACCTCGTCGAGCATCACAGGTACATGCCGATATTCGGATGTCAAGGCGCTCACCCTCCCCTTGCCTACTCGCCAAAGAGAAGAGACTCGAGACGGTCCACTGCGTCGTCGGAGGCGAACTTCTCGTTCCAACGATCGGCGTTCCAGATCTCGAAGTGGTCGCCCGCGCCGACGATCATGAGGTCGCCGTCGAGGCCCAGGCGCTGGCGCTGACCGCGGGTCGTCTCGTCGATCTTGCCAAGGGCAACGCGTCCGGCGGAGTCAATCTCCACCGTGGTGGCCATGGCGTTAAGACGAAGCAGGGTCTCTGCGTCGTTGCGGCTCCTGGGGTCGAGGTTCAGGCTGTTGACCCATGCCTCGAACGCCTCGGGGGTGTAGCCGTAGAGCGCATCCTTGCGCGGGATGAGCTGCACGAGCTCGCCAAACTGCTTGCGCAGGATGGCGGGAAGGGTGACACGGGACTTGGAGTCGAGGCTGCGCTGGTACTGACCAGTCAGCATGTCGCCCTCCTCTCGTTGCCGCTCGCGCCCACGTTTGAACGTGAACAAACTATAGACCAAATCCGACACCTATCCACACCTAAAAACACTTTGCGACACACAAGGGTGAATTTTTGGGCTGGACGGTTCGAGGGGGCTTTCGGAGGAGGGCGCAAGGGAGATGCAGTGGCCCCAGATGTTGTGGTTGGCTGTCGCACGAACACAACTCTGTCGGCGAGAGGAACGAACACCGGGAAACGAATTGTGTCGGTGGGATGAAGGTGGCGGTGGGGCAAAGTGTGGGGGTGGGGGTGGGGCGATGGGGCCCCGCGGCCGTGGTCCGGCGGGGCCATGGCGGCAAGCACCTCTCGGCCCTCGTCTCAGTTCTTTTTCGGTTTCTGAGGGTCGCCTCCGCATTACCGCAGGTAATTATCGGCGCTGTTCTCAGATACCGATAAAGAATGCCGAGGAGCCAAGCCTCTCCCCCGGGCGGCCGGGGCGCTCTCGTTGCTCGGGCGGCCGGGGCGCTCTCGTCGCTCGGACAGACGGGCCCCCCACGCGGCGCCGTATTGCCGGGAAGCTCCCCATTATTGAACGATTTTCTTGGCGAGAAAGTCATCTGCCCAGTTGGTGGCAATGACTCTGCGAAAAAACGCGCAATAATATCTGCCCAAGGTCATTGCACCTGGAAACCTGCGACTTAATTGCAGCCCATAGGGTGCATCGTCGAGAAGATGCCCAGGTAGATTGGCTGTGATTCTCTCACGAACTTCTACTAAGTCGCAGGTTTGCCGGGAGGCCCCACCGAGGACGGATGTGGCGAGAGGTCCGGCAGCGAGAAGCCCGGCGCCCCACCACTCGGGCGCCCTACCGCCTGGGGTGGCCCGCCCTACTCGCGCACGTGGGCGCGGGGGTGCGCCGCCAGGTACACGCCGCGCACGTGCGTGCGGTCGACGTGCGTGTAGAGCTGGGTGGTCGAGATGTCGGCGTGCCCCAGGAGCTCCTGGACAACGCGCAGGTCGGCGCCGCCTTCAAGCAGGTGCGTCGCAAAGCTGTGCCGCAACGTGTGCGGATGCAGCCCCTGCACCCCCACCATGCGGCCCGCGCGCTCCACGATCGCGTGCACAGACTGCCGAGAGATGCGCCCGCCACGCTGGTTGAGAAAGACCGCCTGGGTGGGCGTGCGCCCCACGAGCCCCGGGCGCCACTGCGTGAAGTAGTCCCCCATCACACGTGCGGCCGACCCCATGATGGGCACCACGCGCTCCTTCGACCCCTTGCCAAAGACGCGCACGACCTCCTTGTCCAGGTGCACGTCTCGCAGGTCAAGCCCACAGAGCTCCGAGACGCGCAGGCCGCAGCCGTAGAGCGTCTCCAGGATGGCACGATCGCGCTGGCCGGCCGCCGTCTTGGGGAACGGCTGGTCGAGAAGGGCCTCGGCCTGCTCCACGCTCAGGACGTCGGGCAGGCGCGCTGGCTTGGCGGGCAGCGGCAGGTCGGCCGTGGGAAAGTTCTCGCATATCTCGTCCGCCACCATGAAGCGGTGGAAGCCCTTGATGGCAGAGACCGCGCGCTCGACGGAGGCGGGCGCAAGCCCCACATCCACCAGAGCCGCGACATGCGCCTCTATCGCCTGGCGCGTCACGGCGTCGGGGCTGGTAATGCCCTCCCCCTCTAGCGCCGAGAGGTAACGGGAAAGGTCGCGGCCATAGGCCGCGACCGTATTGGGTGATGCGTTCCTCTCGATGGAGAGGTAGTTGAGGTACTCGCGCAGTGCGCGCGAGAGGTCCATCGTGTCCATGAGCCGGCAGAGCGGCAGCCGCTACCTGGGGTTCACGTCGTGACGGTCGACGCCCTCGTGGTGAGCGATGGCCGCGCGGACAAACTCGCGGAACAGCGGCGCCGGCTTGGTGGGACGGCTCTTGAACTCGGGGTGGGCCTGGGACGCAACAAACCAGGGGTGCATGGACTCGGGAAGCTCGATCATCTCGACCAGGCGGTTGTCAGGCGAGAGACCCGAGATGACCATGCCCGCATCGGTGAGCTGCTTGCGGTAGGCGTTGTTGACCTCGTAGCGGTGGCGGTGACGCTCGTAGATGAGCTCCTCGCCGTAGGCCTCGGATGCGAGCGTGCCGGGAACGACCTTGCAGGGGTAGGCGCCCAGACGCATGGTGCCGCCCTTCTCGGTAACGTCCTCTTGGTCGGGCATGAGGTCGATCACGGGATAGGTGCACTCGGGCTCAAACTCGCTGGACATGGCGCCGGGAAGCCCTGCCACGTTGCGAGCAAACTCGCACACCGCCATCTGCAGGCCCAGGCACACGCCCAGGTACGGAACCTTGTTCACGCGAGCGCGGTTCGCCGAGAGGATCTTGCCCTCGGTGCCGCGCAGGCCAAAGCCGCCGGGGACGAGAATGCCGTCGTAGCCGGCGAGCTCCTCGTCCACGTTCTCCTCGGTGAGCTCCTCACCGTCGACGAGCTTGATCTCGACGTGGCGGTCGTAGTAGACGCCGGAGTGGTGCAGGGCCTCGATGACAGAAAGGTAGGCATCGGGCAGCTGGGTGTACTTGCCAACCACGGCGATGCGGGTCTTCTCGGGCAGGGAGTTGGCCACGTGCATGGCGTCGGTGAAGTCGTTCCAGTCGCTCATGTTGCGCTCGCGCGGCTCGAGGCCCAGCTTCTGGCAGACCTTCTCGTCAAAGCCCTGCTTGGCGAGGTGCATGGGCACGTCGTAGATGGAGGGGCAGTCGGAGTTCTCGAAGACGCAATCCTCGTCCACGTCGCAGAAGTGCGCGATCTTGGCACGGATGGAGGCGTCGACCTCGTGGTCCGAGCGGCACACGATGAAGTCGGGCTGGATGCCCATGGAGCGCAGCTCCTTGACGGAGTGCTGCGTGGGCTTGGTCTTGACCTCGTGCGCAGCGGCGATGTAAGGCACCAGGCTCACGTGGATGACCAGGGTGTTTCCGGCGCCCTTCTCCTTGCGGAACTGACGCATGGCTTCGACGAAGGGCTGACCCTCGATGTCGCCGATGGTGCCGCCGAGCTCGGTGATCACGATGTCGGCCTGGGTCTGCTCCTCGATGCGCAGGAAGCGGGACTTGATCTCGTTGGTAACGTGGGGAATCACCTGCACGGTACCGCCGAGGAAGTCTCCCGCGCGCTCGCGCTGGATGAGCGACTGGTAGATGAGGCCGGTGGTGAAGTTGGACTCACGGGTGAGGTTCTCATCGATGAAGCGCTCGTAGTGACCGAGGTCGAGGTCGGTCTCCTTGCCGTCCTCGGTCACAAAGACCTCGCCGTGCTGGAAGGGGCTCATGGTGCCCGGGTCAACGTTGAGGTACGGGTCGGCCTTCTGCATCATGACCTTGTAGCCGCGGGCCTTGAGCAGGCGGCCGAGCGATGCCGCCGTAATGCCCTTGCCGAGGGAGGATACGACGCCGCCGGTCACAAAGATGTGTTTTGTCATGTGGGTTTGCCTTCCCGTAGTGAAGCTGCCGTTTCTACGGGTCTTTATTCTAGCGCGAGAACCTTGCGGACGTGACACCGCTCACCGACTGCACACGGTTGTTCAGGTGGTTAGACCGAATAAACAGATTCGAGCCCTCGCTTCGCCGCAGCGCGTGGTTTTCAGGGAGGTCGCAAGTGATTGGGGTTGCGGACGATTTCTTGGACCATCCTACCCCGCAAGCCCCCTGTGCCTAAAATTTGCGGTTGCCGGCCCTTTTTGGGCGAATCGCCGAGTACGAAGCCTCTAACTTCTTACAGAGCCGCAGGTAGGGGAATGGCACCTCTGGGGTGATACTAAGCGGAACCCCGAATTTTTTCCCGGCAACCGCAAATTTTGGGCAGGCTGCATCCGTTGGAGGGCAAGAGTCTCCCTCCAGAACGCGAAAACAGCCACCGGGCCTCGAATGCGTGCATCCGAGGCCCGGTGGAAAGTCGATTTTCGCTGGGAGCGAACATCCTAGAGGTACTTGCGCCAGTCATCCTCGTCGTCGGCGTCCTCCGCCTCGGTGGCGCGCTGGGACGCACGCTGTGCCGCAAGCTCGGCGCGGCTCTGGTACGGGGCGTCGTTCTTCTCGGGGAAGGTGGCAAACGCGTGTTGGAAGACCTCGAGGTTCTCGTCGGCGCGACCACGCGGCACCGGGAACGTGATTTTGGAGGCCATATGCGTGCCGGAGGCAAGTTCCGCACGGAAGAGCTCCGCCACCGTTGCCGCATCCCACCCAAAGGCGCCGCAGCCAAAGGCCCCCAGCACCAGCTTGTCGTAGCCAAGCTGGTCTGCGATGGCCATTACGAAGGCAATGCGCTCGCGCATGGCCGTGAGCAGGGCATCATCCGCCACGCGATAGTCTGCCCTCGCGCGCACCGCGTTGGGTGCCGCGCACACAATGACGTCGGAGTACGAGTGATACTTGTCGCGCTCGAAGCGCACGGCGGGCACGACAAGGGCCCGGTTGCGATAGAGCTCGCAGTTGATGTTGCGACGGCGGTTCTCGCCGTACCAGTCGCGCTTCTGCGAGAGCACGTTGTAGAGGAACGACTCCGAGCAGAGCGCCTCCTCCTGCGCCCACGCGCCGCGCTCGTAACCACCGCCGGGGTTCACAAACGAGGCAAAGTCGAGCATCGCCATGTCGCAGCGGCTCGCGATGCCACGGCCAAGCCGCAGGACCGCAGAGGCGCTGTCCTCCTCAACCACCTCAACCTGGGGCACCACGCCCTCGCGGGCGGGTGCGGCAGGCATGCCGCTCACCTCACGCGTTCCCGCAAGCGACGACGAAATCTCTGCCGAGAAGAGCTGGTCCATCTGAGCGATGTGCCTTGTGGCAAGCTGCGTGCGGCTTGGCCCGCGCCGCGCGCCGTCCGCATTCCTGCCGTTGCGCTGACGCTGACGTTCTCTATCTTGTGCCATCGGAATCCCCTCCGTAGCTGTTACCTGCGTGTTCGAGCATCTCGCGCGCGTGGGCGAGCGACGCCTCGCCCGTGTCGCCAGAGAGCATGCGTGCGACCTCCGCCACGCGCGCCTCTCCCGTGACCTCGTCGATCTTGGTCTCGGGCGGCTCGCCCGCGGCGAGCGTCACCTTATGCACCAGGTAGTGACGGTCTGCCATGACGGCGACCTGAGCCAGGTGCGTGACAACAATGACCTGGTGCGTGCGGCCAAGGTCGCGCAGCACCTGCGCGAGTGCCACGGCCGTGGCCCCGCCCACACCGGCATCCACCTCGTCAAAGACGAGCGTGTCACAACCGTCTGCATCTCCCAGCGCCACCTTGCAGGCAAGCATCACGCGGCTTACCTCGCCGCCCGATGCGATGCGCCTGAGCGGTCGCGCGGTGAGGCCGGCAGCCGGCCGGTAGAGGAACTCCACGCGGCTTGGCCCCATGCTCCCCCACTGGTCGCGTGGCAGTCGCGTCTGCGAGACGGCAAGCGACGCCGAGCCCATCTCGAGGCGTGACATCTGGGCGCTTACCTCGGCCGAGAGGCGCGGCGCGCCCTTCTCGCGCACCGCATCCAGCGCGTCGGCGGCGTGGGCGAGCTTCTTCTCGGCAGCGTCGAGCGCCCGCTTGGCGCGCCTCTCGGCCTCGTCACCGCCCTCTCTTGCGGCCACCACGGCCGCAGCCTGCTCGCGGCGGGCAAAGACGTCCTCCATGCGCGGGCCAAAGCTTCGGCGCAGGCCCTCGAGGCGAGAGAGGCGCTGCTGCATCTGCTCGAGCGATTCTGGGTCCCACTCCACGCCGTCTGCGTAGTCGCGCAGGCTCGACGCCACGTCCTCGATGTCGATGAGAGAGGACTCGAGGGCATCTGCCCAGGTACTGAGCTTAGCATCGGAGTTCGAGGCGTCTCTCAGCGCACGGACCGCCGCCGAGAGCGCGTCCGAGGCACCGTCGTCGCCCGCAACCAGGTTGTGCGCACCCGAGGCGGCGGCCACGAGCGCCTCGGCGTGCTCGGCGCGCGGCAGTGCCTCCTCAAGCTCCTCGTACTCACCCTCCTTGGGGGCCACCTCGTCGATCTTCCTGAGCGTGAACTCGGCTTCCTCGAGCTTCTCGGCGCCGGTGCGCGAGAGCTCGCGCACGTGCTCGAGCTCGTCCGCCGCCGCACGTGCCGCAGCAAGCGCGTCCTGGTAGGCACCAAGCGCTTCCGCGGCCTCCTCGCCAAGCCACGCGTCGAGAATCTCCACATGCGAGGAAACCGAGAGCAGCCGCTGGTGCTCGTGCTGCCCGCAGAGGTCGACCGTCCGGCCAACGCCGGACGCCAGCTCGCGCACGGAGCCCATGCGACCGTCAATCTCCACGCGGCCGCGGCCGTCGGCCGAGACGCGCCTGCGCACCACGCAGCCATCGGGGTCTCCCCCGCGCTCGAAGAAACGGCCCTCGACCTCGAGGGAGTCTGCCCCCTCGCGCACCGAGCCTGCGTCCGCGCGCTCTCCTACCAAAAGCTTGATGGCCGAGAGGAGCGCCGTCTTGCCGGCGCCCGTCTCGCCCGTGAGCACCGTAAGACCGGCGGAGGGCTGGATGGTTGCGTCCCGAATGAGCGCGACGTCGCGCGCGTGCAGTTCGTCGAGCATCAGCGGCCCGCCCTGCCGTAGAAGACGCGCGAGACCGAGTTGTAGAAGCTCTGAGCGCTGTGGTCGAGGAGGAGGATGTCTCCCGGGCCACGGCGCACCGTGGCGTGCACGGGCACGCCCTCCTGACACTTGCGCACGTTCTGGCCGTCGGCAAAGAAGTGGCGGGCCACCGGACGCTCGGGGCTCATCTCAATCTCCACGACGTCTGAGGGCGCCGTGAGGAAGGCACGCGCCATGATGGTGTGCGGCGCGATGGGCACGCAGACCATGCCCGAGAACTCCGGCGTCACGATGGGACCGCCCGCGGCAAGCGCGTAGCCCGTCGAGCCAGTTGCCGTGGAGACGACAAAGCCGTCGCCGCGCAGCGTGTCGATGTGGTTGCCCGAGACCGAGACCTCGAACTGTACCATGTCGCCCTGGCCGCCGCGCGAGACCGCAAAGTCATTCAGAGCAAAGCTGTTCACCTGGTAGGCGCTGCCATCCTCGCACGCAAAGGTGCTCTCGATGGCAAGCGTTGCCCTGTGAGAGACATGCAGCTTGCCGTCAAGAGCACTCTTGACCGTCTCGATGAGCTTGTCCGGGCCCGCCGTAGTGAGAAATCCCAGGTGGCCATAAGAGATCCCCAGCATGGGAATCTGCGAGTAGCCCACAATGCGCGCGGCACGAAGCAGCGTGCCGTCTCCGCCCAGGGAAACCACAAGCTGGCAGGCGGAGGGGTCCTCGATGTAGTCCGGGTAGCGCTTCTTGTCATGCGCCCACACGGCCTCGACGCCCTGGCCAGAAAGCCAATGCTCAAGGGCATGCGCGCCTTCCACGGCATCCGGGCGCGCGTAGTTTGGGACGATAAAGACCTTCACGCAAACCTCCAGCCAAACAGGTGTACGGAGCACAACATAGAGTGTACCCCCACTCGCTAGGCCAGGGCCACCGCTCCCCCGCTAACGACTGCCTTGAGGTCGAGGGCGGTAGGTGCCGAACCGTGCCGGCCAAAGAGGAGGTACTCGACGTTGCCCTTGTGGCCGCGCACGGGACTCTCGCAGCAGCCCACCGGTCCAAGGCCGGCATCCGCAAACGCCGCTGCGATGCGCTCCAGCGCATGCAGGCGAACCGCCGGATTGCGGATCACGCCGCCCTCCCCCACCTGGTCGCGGGGGGCCTCGAACTGGGGCTTTACCAGCGTGAGAAATGCCCCGTTCGCCGAGAGGAGCGAAAGGACCGCAGGCAGCACAGTTGTCACCGAGGTGAAGGAGACATCGCAGACGGCAAGCTGGATGCTGCCCGCGCGCTCTGGTGTGGGGACGTCAACGATATTCGTGCGCTCGAGGAGGGTCACGCGGGAATCGCTTCTCAGCGACCAGTCGAACTGCGCATAGCCCACATCCACCGAAAGGACCGAGGCAGCACCACGCTTGAGGAGGCAGTCAGTAAAGCCGCCGGTAGAACACCCCACGTCGAGGCAGGCGAGTCCTGTGGGATCAACGTCAAAGGCCTGAAGGCCACGCTCGAGCTTAAGGCCGCCGCGACTCACAAAGGGAATATGACCGCGCACGTGGAGGACGATGCCTCGCTCGACCTGCTCACCCGCGCGCTCGAGACGACGGTCCTGCGTAGAGACCTCGCCCGCCATCACGGCACGCATCGCGTCCTCGCGGTTAGAGAAGAAGCCCTGCTCGACCAGCTCGTCGTCGAGCCTGTGGCGGCGTGTCACGAGGCGTTGCCGCCTTCGGTGGCGCCCTGTGCGTTGGCAGACGCGTCCTCCTTGGGCGCGGAAGCATTCTCGGGCGCATCGGCTGTCTTCTCGCCAGGCGTGCCGTCGTCGGCGAGCATGGCCTTCTCCTCGGGCGAGAAGTCCGTAGCATCGACGAGCTCGACGGCCTTCGAGCCCAGCGCAATGGCCTCGTCGAAGAGGTCGAGTGAGCGCTCGAGAGAGACGTCGCGGTCGCGCACGGCACCCACGATGTCGTCGAGCCGCCGCGTGATCTGGTCGAAGCTCTGGTACTGGGAGACGTCGGGCTTAGCCATGGCTACTCCGCGGTGTCGTCCGCGACGGGGGCGTCGTCCACGGCGTCAGCAGCGGCAGGCGCCTCGGTAAGGGGCTCCTCGTCCCTCTCGTCGGCGGCAAAAGCCTCGTCCGTCTCGTCTGTCGCCTCATCTGCCTGCGACTTTGTGGCCGCATGGAGCACCTGGCGGGCCTTCTCGTACACGTCGACACCAGCGTTCACGTCTGCGGCGATGCTGCCCAGAACGCCGTTGATAAAGCGCGGGGACTCGTCGGTACCAAAGGCCTTGGCAAGCTCCACGGCCTCGTCGATGGCCACGGCCACCGTGATGTCGTCCTCCTCGATCATCTCGTAGAGGGCAAGGCGCAGGATGTTGCGGTCCACGACGGGCATGCGGGAGAGGCTCCAGCTTGCAGAGCTGGCACGAATCACGGCGTCGATGGCATAACGGCGCGAGTCAACTCCCAGGGCGAGCTCCTGACCATACGGGTCGAGCGGACCATCACTTATCGCGTAGTCTCCCGAGAGCACCTCCTCCACCGTGCGATTGTTGATATCGGCCTGGAAGAGGAGCTGTAGGGCTTGGGCGCGAGCAAGGGTGCGCCCTCCAAAGCGACCGGACACGTTACTCCTTGGGGAAGACGAGGCTGTCAATGCAGACGTCCACGGCGGTCACGCCAACACCCACCTGCTCGGTGATGGCGTTCGCGACCTCGCTGCGGACGTCAGCCGCGAGCTTGGTGAACGGGTAGCCGTAGAAGACGGCGAGATGCACGCAGATGCGCAGGCCACCATCCTCGACGGAAGACTCGACGGCGGATTCGGGCGCAACCGAGTTGCTGGTAAAGACGTTGATAAGGCTCGAGGTGATGTCGTTGCCACCCACGGAGGCAACGCCCTCGACGCGCTTGGCGGCGAGAGAGACGACGGTGGAGATGACTCGCTTGGAAATGCCGATGCCAGAAACGTAGAGCTCGCTTTCGGCCATAGGTGGCCCTCCTTGTGCTCGGTTCGTTGCCGCCACACGACGGGCGTTCTTGTCCGCCGCAGACCCCAAACACTGCCAGTATAGACGTTGCCGGCCCTTAGGACGCAGACGCCCGCGCGGCAGTGGCCACGCGGGCGCGTGTGCGGTTAAGATGGCGCCGACAGTGCCTGCGCTACTTGCTAGACGCGCGCGACAAACTTGCCGTCGCGGGTGTCGACCTTAATCTTCTCGCCCTGGTTGAGATACATGGGGACCTGGATGGTTGCGCCGGTCTCGATGACGGCAGGCTTGGTGCCACCCTGGACGGTGTCGCCCTTGAAGCCAGGATCGGTCTGGGTAATCTCGACCTCGATGAAGGTAGGCGGCTGCACCGCGTACAGAACGTCGTTGGCGTACTGGAGAAGGCAGATGTCGTTCTCCTTGAGGAACTTGTCGTTATCACCGATGAGCGCCCTGTCAACGGGGATCTGCTCGTAGGTCTCGGTGTCCATGAACCAGAAGGAGGTACCGTCGTCGTAGAGGTACTGCATCTCGCGGGTGCGCATGTCAACGCTCTCGAACTTGGCGGACTGCTGGAAGTTCTCCTCGTTCACGCGGCCAGTGCGGATGTCGCGGTACTTGGTGCGAACGTAGGTGTTGCCCTTGCCAGGCTTGACGTGCTGAGCCTCGAGAATGACGCAGTCCTTGCCCTTGATGTTGACGCCAAGGCCGGCCTTGAGATCGGTGATGGAAAGTGTAGCCACGAAAAGGTCTCCTTCTCCCTTGCCCGGGAGCACCGGGCATTTTCGTACGGCGGTACAGTATAGACGCCTTGGCACGGCGGCGCGACCTGCTCCGGGCGTCTTCCAAAAACGTGCAAAAAGCAAGCGCAAGCAGCCCGGTCTTTGGTGGACGCCCGAAGGCGCGTTTTAGCAGCAAGTGCGTACGAAACCGCTGCTGCGGCGTCGTTTTGACGCCCGATGAGCCGTTGCCGCAGCAAACATGCATGAAAGCCCCCCTCGGGCGCCCAAATCTCGCCCGAGGCCCCTTTCCCATTGCGTTGCGCCCGCAGGCGCAGGGGCTACCCGGCAGCGTTCACGTCGACGAGACGATCGCGTCCCACGTGTGCCGCAATCGTCCGCAGGACACCGAGGGAATCAGCCGCTATCATCACCGCACGCTCCCCCGTCACAGTCTCGACGGTAAGGCTGCGCACGTGCTCACGCACGATGTCGCAGCGCACTTCGTCGACGTCTTCCCACCTCACCTGGGTTCTGCCGCGTGCGGGGTCCTCTGGGACAAAGTCGATGCCCGTCTCGCCCAGCTCCCACGTCCCGGGCCTGGGAAGCGGTCCCTGCAGCAGGTTGCCACGGGTCGTGAGCTCTGTCTGCGCGTTAAGCGCACGAGAGGTGCGAGGCGCGATCATGCTAGTGCCCCAGGCGACCGACGGTATTGTTCCACAGGCCCTTGGCACCGGCGCCAACCACCTGGAAGAACGAGGGCGAGCGCAGGAGACGCTCGGCGGGAACGTGCTCGCGGATGGCGCGCAGACACGCCTTGTTGTCGCCGGTCGAGAAGGTAAAGTGACGGCCGTCCTTCACGAAGATGGCAAAGCGGGGAATCGTCTTCTTCGCAATAACCGACGCCGAGACGTAATCGACCTCGTCCCAGGGAATCTGGATGTAGTCCTCGACGTTCTTCTCGTTGTAGTACTCGAAGGCCACGTCGCCCAGCATCACGTTTCCGCCGGAAGTGAGCCCGTCGAGGTTGGTCGCACGGTCCGTGTAGTCGACCTTCGTGTTCTGAGACTGCGCCATGTGGTGGCACCCTCCTCGATTCCGTACTACAGGCAACGGCGATAACAGCCGCCGCACCCTTCCCCCAACAAAAACGGGGCCGCACCCCACCAGCGTAGCAGGATGCGGCCCACAGTATGCGCCATTCTCGTCGACGCGACGTCCGGATGCCCGGAGCAGAAGCCTAGAGCAGGCCGATGAGGCGGCCGACGATGCCCACGCCAAAGAGGGCGAGGATGATGACGATCGGCGAGACGTTCTTCTTCAGCAGCTTGCACACGAACAGCGTGAGGGCCACGGCTGCGAGGCCGGGGATCAGGGAGTCGAGGTTCTGCTGGAGGGTGGTGACCTTCATCTGGTCAAGGCCGTTGGCACCGAGCGAGGCGTACTGCGCGAGCGCGCTCTTGATGCCCTCGGCATCGCCGGTGATGGTCGACCAGTCAATGTAGGCACCAGCCTGCTGCTGAATCGTGGAGACAACCGGCTTGAAGCTGATGGTGACCCAGCGCTCGACCAGAGCACCAATGACGAACATACCAAGGATGGAAGCGCCCTCGGTGATCTTGCCAAGCTTGCCACCCGAGAGGTCCTTCGAGATGTCGGCACCGGCCCTGTAGCCAGCCTCCTGGGTGTACCAGAGGAATGCAAGACGGATGACGTTCCAGAGCACGAAGAACAGGATGGGGCCAAGCGGAGAGCCGCCCAGTGCCAGGGAGGCACCAAGGGCACCCAGCAGCGGGCGCACCGTATACCAGAAGACAGGGTCGCCGACGCCGGCGAGAGGACCCATCATACCAACCTTGACGCCCTGGATGGTGACGTCGTCGATGGGCTCGCCGTTGGCGCGGCCCTCCTCGAGGGCGAGGGTGACGCCGATGACGGGGGCAGAGACGTACGGGTGCGTGTTGTAGAACTCGAGGTGACGCTTCAGAGCCGCGATCTGGTCATCCCTGTTGGGATAGAGCTTCTTGATCGCAGGGATCATGGAGTAGCACCAGCCGCCGTTCTGCATACGCTCGTAGTTCCACGAGCCCTGCAGATACTGGTGACGGTTGAAGACCGCAAGGCGATCCTGCTTGGTAAGGTGGATGCCCTTCTCCTGAATCTCTTCTGCCATTGCTAATCACACTCCCTTGCTAGCCTAGTAGTTGTCGATGATGTCGCCCAGCGGGTCGCCGGAGCCCACGGCACCGGAGCCGCCATTCTGCTTGGCGTACTCCTTGAGGCCAAGGTAGATGAAGGCCAGGGAGAGACCAATGACGCCAAGGGCGATAAGGGTGAGCTGGGAAATGGCAGCGAGAACGAAGCCGAGCGCGAAGAAGGGCCAGACCTCCTTGGTGGCCATCATGTTGATGACCATGGCGTAGCCCACGCAGCAGACCATGCCGCCGCCAACTGCCATGCCGCCAGAGAGCCAAGCGGGCATAGCGTTGAGGGCCGCGGTCACGGCGTCGCCGGGGATGAAGCAGAGGGCTGCGGCCGGGATGGCGATACGGGCACCCTGCATGCAGATTGCGACGATCTGCCAACGCTCGATGCCGGCCATATCGTCATTCTCGGCGCACTTGTCCATGCCGTGGACCATAGCCGTTGCGATGGTGCGGCAGACCATGGTGAGGAAGAGGCCAGCGACGGACAGAGGCACGGCGACGGCGATGGAGGTAGTCATGGCCTCGGTGGGGTCGGAGCCGCCGTTGATGGCGATAACCATCAGAATGGCGGAGGCGACGGAGGCGAGAGCCGCATCAGGAGCGACGGCAGCGCCGATGTTGGCCCAACCAAGGGCAATCATCTGAAGCGAGCCGCCCAGGAGGATTCCCTCCGCGGGGTGACCGGTCACAAGACCAATGAGCGTGCATGCGACCAGAGGCTGGTGGAACTCCCACTCGTCGAGGATGCCCTCCATGCCTGCCAGGAAGGCAACAATAATCACGAGCAAGACTGATATTGGTGACATAACCCCTCCTTATCCCTACTTGTTGGCTGCCTGCACGGCAAGCTCGTCCTTAGCCTTCTTAATGACGGCGTCGTAGGACTCCGCCTTGTCGGCCGGGACCTTGCGGATGTCGAACTCGACGCCCTTGGACTTGATCTTTTCGAGGGTGTCAACGTCGTCCTGGTCCATGGCGAGGGCGTTGGTCACGACGACCTTGCCCACGGAGTGAGCCATCGAGCCAAGGTTGAGCTTCTTGACGGGCACGCCGCCCTCGATGGCGCGGAGGGCGTCCTGCGGGGTCTCGAAGAGGAGCATGGCATGCGTGTTGCCAAAGCGGGGATCCTTCGCGATCTCGCAGATCTTCTTGATGGGAACCACGTGCACGTGGATTCCCGGAGGAGCCGCCTGGATAATCATGGTCTTGCGGAGCTGGTCCGAGGCAACGCCGTCGGAGCAGACAATGATGCGGTCGGGGTTGGCCGCTTTGGTCCAGGTGGTTGCAACCTGGCCGTGGAGCAGACGGGTGTCGACGCGCGCGAACACAATCTTGATGTGCCCGTCGCCGATGACCGTTCCCTCCGGAATGGCACCTGCGGGCGCTGCAGCAGCAGCCGCTGCGGCGGCTGCGGGAGCAGCCTCCTTGGGCTCGAGCTCCTCGGGCTTGATGCGAATGCCGTTCTTTGCCTCGGTGAAGACATCCTTGGCGATGGCAGCCGCGGTTTCCTCACTCATGCGATCACCGTAGGCCTGGATGAGCATGGGCAGGTTGAGACCCGTCACCATGACCCAGTCCTCGTGGCCCTCGCTCGCAAGCAGGCCGTTGACCTGGTTGAATGGAGTGGCGCCCCAAAGGTCGACGAAGAAGAGCACGTGCTCCTGCTCATCGAACGATGCGACGGCATCCTTCAGCTTCGCCTTGAGGTCATCGGGACCCATGTCGGGGGTCAGGGTCACAGCAGCGACATCCTTCTGCGGCCCAAAGATCATCTGGCCGGATTCCATGATCCCCTCGGCGAACTTGCCGTGGCTGGCTAGAACGATACTGACCATTCTTCCTCCTTACGCATATCTCGTACCGCCAACAGATAACGCGTCAAATGTGAAGAGGCATTCACGCTTTCTTCTCCCATCCTTCATGCCTTGTTCACACCTGCTTCACATTATAGGACATAGAAGACTTTCGTATGCGGGAAATATCGTTATTTAGAAAAATGGACTTGGTCGAGCAACTTCGTGTGTCATGACACTTACCAGCCTGAATACTACGACCTGAAGGTAAAAGTCGTTCATACAAGTTGGTGAACGGTATCCATCGCTGGGTCTCTCGAGATGAAAATAACGAGAATCCCAAGGTCAGCGCGGGAATTTCTCCTAACGCCGTTCACCGATTTGCGTGCCGCGAACGGAGAATAGAGAGAAAGGCCAGCGACGCGACCAGCTACCGCCCACGCGCCATTTTGGCGCCCGAGGGCGCGTCCCGTACGGGATTGCATCGGGAGCCATTGCTTGGGCGTCATTCTGGCGCCCGAGGGCGCGCTATTGCGGGAATTTCGCACAAGGGGCCCCTCGGGCGCCAGAATGACGCCCAAGGGGCCCATAGCGTTTCTCATCTGAATCAAAATCGCCCTTCCAGCGACATTTTGTCTCCGGAAGGGCGTCTTTGTTGCATATGGCGAGAAAAACGGCTCTCCGGCGACAGCGCACTACCACCGGAGAGCCAAAGGAGCAAGCAAACGCGAGAGCTCCCCTGCTAGCAGGGAATGCACACCAGCTCGTGCGGCGACTGGGTGAAGACCTCGTAGCCGTTCTCGGTCACGATGCCAAAGTCCTCCACGCGCACGCCAAACTGCCCAGGCAGGTACGTTCCCGGCTCCACGGTGATCACCGAGCCAGCGGGAATGGGCTTGTCATTCCTCATGTTGAACATAGGCTGCTCGTGAATCTCCAGACCCACGCCGTGGCCAAGGCCGTGCACGAAGCAGTACTCGGGGAAACCCGCCTCGCAGATGACCTTGTGCGCAAGCTCGTGGATCTCGCGGCCAATGACACCCGCGTGAATGGCTGCCTCGCAGGCCTCGTTTGCCGCACGCGTTGCCTCGTAGACCTTGCGCTGGAGGTCGCTGGGCTCGCCCACGCAGACCGTGCGCGTCATGTCGGAGTGGTAATCGTGATAGCCGGCACCGTAGTCCATCACGATCATGTCGCCGCGCTGGATTACGCGCTCGCCGGGCTGCGCGTGGGGGTTGGCGCCATTAGGGCCGGAAGCGATGATCGAGTCGAAGGAGAGCGAGTCGGCACCGTTCGAGAGCATCCAGCCCTCCAGCTCGGCGCGGACCTGCTGCTCGGTGAGGCCGGGCTTGATGTAGCCGCAGATGTGCTCGAACGCCGCGTCGGTGATCGACTGAGCATGACGCATGAGCTCGACCTCCTCGGCATCCTTCACGATGCGCAAGTTGGCGATGTCACCGTGAAGGCGCGGCGTGAGGACGGCCACAGACGCCTTAGCGCACTCCTCGCCCAGCGCATCAAAAAAGGCCAGGTCGCAGGTGTCCTCGACGGCAACCACGCGCGAGCGCGTCTCGCGGATGCGCTGCGCCGCCCACCAGGCGGGGGTCACGAGGTCCATGTCGAGCTTCCAGGGGGTGTCTGCCCCAAGGCGGCTCTGGAAGGTGCCAAAGTAGCGGGAATCGGTGTGGAGCCAAAGCCCATCGGCGGTCACGAAAGCGGTGTGGGCCACCTCGTCGTCAAAGGTGCGCTCGGCACCCGTGAGCCAGCGCAGGTCGGGATTGTTGCGAAGAATCACCGCGTCGTAGCCCCTCTCGGCCATGAGCGCGCGGAACCTCTCGACGCGTGCGGCGCAGGCGTGTGCATCTGCCATGTTTCTCTCTTCTCCCTTGCAATGCGGACAGTAGTAACGTGTGACGCCGCCCGCACACAGGCAGGCGGCGCAGGTAGAACCGATCTATCGCGAGGAGCACCACGCGGCGGTGTGCTCGGCAAGTTGGTCATCCTCGACGGCAGCGAGGCGCACGCGGCCGAGCGAGCGCGGGAGCTCCAGCATGAACTTGTTTGAACGGCGGAAGCGCTCGGCCTTGAGGGCGGCAGCCATGGCCGTTGGGTCGACCGCGCACTCCACGTAGCCCAGGCCCAGGCGGTCGAGAAGCTCGTCCTGCGTGAGCATGTCGTCGACCGAGAGCCCGCCCTGCGCCACAGAAAGGCGCGCCGAGAAGCGCATGGCCTCGGCAAGCAGGGTCGAGGAGGGCACGCCCTCTCCCACCAGGGGACGAAGCGCACGCACAAACGTGGTGCCATAGCCAATGGACTGGCGCACGGCCACCGAAGTTGACGAGATGACCTTGCCGCGGCTCTTCATGCAATCGACCATCTGGTCGCAGATGGTAGCGCGGTCAAGCGCGGCAATGTCGTTGGCGCGGTCGAAGAGCCGACCAAAGGACTTGTCGGAGTCTGCCATGGCGCTGGTCACAAAGAGTGCACGGGCGAGGAGGGCTGCCTCGTCGGTACGCGTGGCGTCAACCACGTCGAGGTCGCAGTAGACATAGCGCGCACTGCCGTCCTGCGTGACCATCTGGTCGGCGCCGGGAAGGTCCAGCGCGAGCGGGGTCACGCCAGCGAGAAGCGCGGTGGTGGGGTCGAGGGGAACCTGTGCGAGCGTCAGGCCACCGCACCAGGTGCGGCAGGCAAACGACGCCGTGGAGAGGGCCCGCACGCCACCCACGGCAACCGCCACGTCGTCACCGGTTACGCCAACCTCTGCAAGCCCCTCGTACACAGCTTCGAGGGCCGCCGTCGAGGAGGCTTCGGGGCCGGACGGAAGGACGAGCTGGTGAACGCGGAAGCCGACGTCGGCAAGGTCGCGGCGTATTGCCTCAACAACGTCTGCGGGCGCTTCTGGAACGGACGCAAGCACTGCCGCGCGGGGCTTGCCCACGTAGGCGCGCAGGTCGTTGCCCATGGTACCCACAAGGTCGTCACCCACGCGGGCGTCAAGGGAGTTGCCGCGAAGGTTGACCCACTGGCGCTTCGCGCGGATGCGCAGCGGGGCCTCTTCTGTGGGCTCGGCCTCCGCAGCAGCCTCCGCCGCAGGGGCAGCCTCCGCCGCAGGTGCCGCATCCGCTGTAGGCACCACGTTCTTGGCGTCCTTGAGCTCGGGCTTCTCCGCGTCCTTCTCGGTATCTGCTACCTGGGTTTCCTCGCTCACAAAAGCCCCCTCTCCCAGAGCAGTTGGCCGGACTCGCTGGCCACCTGCTCGAAGGTCCTGTTTCGAATGTCGATGGTGATGTCTGCCGTCTGCTGGTAGAGCGGGCGACGGTGCCAGAAGAGCGCCTTCGCGTGCGAGATGTCGCCCAGGTCCGGACGGCGCTCCGGACAACGCATCTGGCGCAGCGAATCCGAGAGATCCCCGTCAAGGTAGACCACCACGCCCATGCGGTGCATGAGCTCGCAGTTCTCTGCCCTCTCGACCACTCCCCCGCCACAACTCACGAGCAGCGACTTGCGAGCGGCAAGGCCCTCCAGGACCTTAGTCTCCTCGTCGCGAAAGCCCTCCTCGCCACGCGAGGCAAACACGTCACACACGCTCATACCCAGGGCGCGCTCGACCAGCTGATCGGTGTCCACGTAGGGCCGGCAGAAGAGCTTGCCCAGGTTGCGTGCGAGGGTAGACTTGCCTGCGCCAAGAAACCCCACGAAGAAGATGTGGTCGCAGCCCTCGTGGATGACGTAACCCTCGCCCAAAACTCGCTCTTCCTTGCTCCCGTGCATACCCGACGGGCTAGATTCTATCACCCGTCGCTGCGGCCAGTCGGACCGCTGGTCTCGCCCTCGAACTCGACACCACGCAGAACGAGCGCCTCCCCCAGGCGAAATATCTGCGTGTACCAAAGGTCGCGGCGCGACTGCGGTCGTACCAGGATGGTGCGCACACCCGCAAGGTTGCCAGCAAGGATATCCGTGAAAACCTGGTCGCCCACTATGACCGTCTGCTCGGGACCCACACCCATGCGAGCCATGGCAACCCAGGCCGAGAAGGGCGCAGGCTTCATTGCATGGTCCACCACGGGACAGCCCAGCTCGCACGCGGTGGCGGCGACCTCCGTCGAGTGGTAGTTGTTCGAGAGCAGGCACGTAGCTATGCCCGCGGCGCGCAGGCGGTCGAGCCACGCCTTGACGGCAGGCGGCGCCACGTGCGTGTCCCTGGGTATGCAGGTGTTGTCTCGGTCGAGAAGCACCAGGCGCACGCCGGCCGCGGCCAGCGCGTCAACGTCGATGAGGTCGACCGAGGAAACGTAGCGCGTGGCGCGAAAGGGCGAGAAGGACACAAGCGACATGGCACTCACGCCCCGGAGTTCTGGGCTATGACCTGCTGGTGCTGCTCGTAGGTCTCGGAGAAAGCGTGCACCGAGCTTGTGATGTAGAAGTAGTAGTAGCCCGTGTCCTGCGGGTTGGCGGCAGCCGTGAGCGAGGCAAGGCCTGGGTTGCAGATGGGCGTGGGCGTGAGCCCCATGTTGGTGTAGGTGTTGTAGGGGTCGTCCTGCGTGAGGTCGTCCGCGGTGACCTCACGGCCAAGCGTGTAGGCAAGCGTCGCGTCGCTCTGAAGCGGCATGCTTGAGGCAATGCGGTTGTAGAAGACTGACGAAATGAGCGTGCGGTCGTCGTCCGTCAGGGCCTCCTTCTCGATGATAGAGGCCATGGTGAGGATATCGTAGTTGGTGAACGACGTGCCGTAGCGGGACTGGAGCGTCTGGCGCGCGGTGTCGAGGTCGAGCGTGGCAATCTCGGCCTGATACTGGCTGAGCATAGCGCGGATGATCGAGTCTGCCGTGACGGTCTGGCCCGCAAAGTCATAGGTCTTGGGGAAGAGGAAGCCCTCAAGCGAGTCGTTTGCCGCCTCGGAGAGGAAGGGATAGTCGGCCACGTAGTTTGATGCCTTGGCCTGGGCGATAAAGTCACCCGAAGAGATGCCAAACTTCTCCTCCACAAGCGAGGCCACCTGCGCCACCGTGTAGCCTTCGGGCACTTGCAGGGTAGAAGCCGTGGAGTTGGGGCCTGTCACGAGCTGGTCGATCACGTTGGTTGTGGCCGAGCCCGTGAGCAGCGAGTACGTACCGCTCTTGAGCTTCTGCTCGGCGTTTTGCTTCTGAACCTCCTGGACAAAGCCCGAGGTATCAGAGATGACGCCCGCCTGCTGGAGGATAGAGGCGATGCTCGCGGTGCTCGAGCCGTCGGGGATGGTGACCTCGACCTCCTGGCCGGCCGCAACCTGCGGCTCGTTGGAGCTGGAGCCCTGGGTGAGCCTGGGCAGTACAAGGACAAAGAACAACGCGACAAACGCAGCGACACCGGCGAGAACCGCCACAACCACGGTGATGCCCTTGGGGCCGTTGCCACGACCACCACCAGAGCCTCGTCGCTGCGGGCTCTGGCTCCGGGCACGCTTGGTTGCCGCGGCGGCGCGCGCGGAGAGATGGCTCGTCGTGCCCCCAATGGCACCAGTGGACCCCGGCGCTGGTGAGCTCATGCGCTGTGCCGTGCCGGTATGGTGTGCCGCGCCCATATGCGACGAAGCACCCGCATGACCCGTGGGACGTCCCTGAACCGGGGCGGCCTGCGCCTGGATGCGCGGTGCGCTGCCCGTTCCCTGCTGAGTCGCATCGGGCGTGCGGAAGTGCGCCGCGCGGCGATGAGGCCTCTCATTGTTCTGGTTGTTCGTGGGCATGTCGTTTGCCTCTCAGACCGTGAGTCACGCCTGCCGTGCATCAAGCCAGGCCTGCAGGAAGAGCGACGCGGCGACCATGTCGACCTTGCCGCGCATGGACTTCTCGGAGAGCCCCTGCTCGCGCAGGATGCGCTTGGCTTCCACCGAGGAGAGCCTCTCGTCCTCAAACTCGAGGGGAAGGCCCGTGGCCGCGGCAATGCGCTCAGCCACCGCGCGGACGCGCTCGGCCTGGGGGCCCTCCTCCCCCGCCATGGTAAGTGGGCGTCCGCAGACGAGGACCTCGGGCTCCCAGTCCTCAAGCACCCTGCGGAAGCTGCGCGCGACCGAGGAGACCTCTGCCGCCGGAAGTACGCACACTGGCGTGGCGATGCGGCCCTGCGGGTCGCTCACCGCCACGCCGACGCGTGTCTCGCCAATATCGAGCGCGAGGGCCCGCACCTATGCCCCCAGGGCAGCCTTGGCCGCATCCAGGGCAGCGGTGATGCCCGAGGCGTCAGAGCCGCCTGCCTGTGCCATGTTGGGCCTGCCGCCGCCGCGGCCGCCCACGAAGCCGGCAATCTGCTTGATGATGTCGCCAGCCGAGAAGCCCGCGGCCACCGCGGACTCGGTGCCGGCGGCGAGAAGCGCCACCTTGCCATCAGACGTGGTGGAGGCCACGACGCAGGCGACGGGCTCGCCCTTGGCGCCGTCGCGGATGGAGTCCCAGACGGAGCGCAGGTCCTTGCCCGAGATGCCGTTGAGCTTGGTGAAGACGCAGCGGTATGCGCCCAGGTCCTTGGCATTGCGCAGCGCGGCAGCCACGACGTCGCCCGAGGCAGAGCCCTTGGCCACGCCAATGTTGCGCTTTGCCTCGCGCAGCTCGTCACGCATCTGGGAGACGCGCTCGGGGAGGTCGGCGGGACGGCACTTGAGCGTAGCCGCCGCCTGGTCCATGAGGGCAAGCCTCTCGTCCACATACTCGATGGCACCCATCGAGGTCACGGCCTCGATGCGGCGGGCGTTGGAGCCCACGGAGCTCTCGGAGATGATCTTGAAGAGGCCCAGTTCCGCGGTGTTGCGGGCATGGGTGCCGCCGCAGAGCTCGCGCGAGAAGGGCTTGTCGGAGCTGCCCGTGGAGACCACGCGCACGCGCTCGCCGTACTTCTCGCCAAAGAGCGCCACGGCACCCGAAGCCTTGGCCTCGTCGATGCCCATGACCTCGGTCACGATGGGCTCGGCCGCGAAGATCTCGGCGTTGACCATCCCCTCGACGCGCTCGAGCTCGTCGGTTGTCATGGCCTCGAAGTGCGTGAAGTCAAAGCGCAGGCGGTCGGGGGCCACAAGCGAGCCTGCCTGGCTCACGTGGTCGCCAAGGACCTTCTTAAGGGCGGCGTCGAGCAGGTGCGTCGCGGTGTGGTTGCGGCGGATGAGCTCGCGGCGGCCGTGGTCGACCACAGCGGTCACGCGATCGCCCACAGAGACGGCACCATCGGTGACCTCGGCCACGTGGCCCACGAGGCCGCCCTCGTGGTGCAGGGTGTTGGTGACGCGCGCAGGACCCACGATGCCGGTGTCGCCCACCTGGCCGCCCATCTCGCCGTAGAACGGCGTACGATCGAGCACGAGCTCAACCTGGTCGCCCGTCGCCGCCTCCTGAACAGACTCGCCGTCGCGCACGATGGCCACAACCTCGCAGCCAGAGAGCTCGTCGTGATCGTAGCCGTCGAACTCAGTCGCGGGAAGGCTGTCGGAGAGGGCAACCCAGACGTTGTTGGCCTTGCCCCAGGCGTCGCGGTTGGCCGTGGCGCGGGCGCGCTCGCGCTGGGCCTCCATGGCGGCGTCGAAGGCGTCCATGTCGACGGAGTGACCGGACGCGCCAGCAATCTCGCGCGTGAGGTCGATGGGGAAGCCGTAGGTGTCGTGCAGGGTGAAGGCGACCTTGCCTGAGAGGGGCTCGTCCTCGCCCAGGCGAGAGAGCTCGGCCTTGAGCTGCTCCTCGCCGTTGTCGAGGGTTGCGCCAAAGCGCTCCTCCTCGGCGTTGATGATGCCGTCGATCAGCGCCTGCTGCTCGACGAGCTCGGGGTAGGTGTCGCCGAGAAGGCGCGTGACCTCGTGGGCGTAGGTGGTGAGGAACTGGCCCTTGATGCCCATGAGGCGCCCATGGTAGACGGCGCGACGGAGCAGGCGGCGCAGCACGTAGCCGCGGCCCTCGTTGGAGGGCAGGATGCCGTCGCCAATCATGAACGTGACGGCGCGGGAGTGGTCAGCCACAATGCGCAGGCTCTTGTCGGTGGTAGCAGACTCGTGGTAGCGCACGCCCGCAAGGCCCTCGCCCACACCAATGAGGGTGCGCAGGATGTCGCCCTCGTAGTTGGAGCCCTCGTGCTGCATGATGGCCGCGATGCGCTCGAGGCCCATGCCCGTGTCGATGTTGCGGTGCGGCAGCTCCGGCATGGAGCCGTCCTCCTGGCGGTCGTACTGCGTGAAGACGAGGTTCCAGAACTCGAGGTAGCGGTCACCGTCGTCGCCGGGCTTCTCGCCCTCAAACTCGGGACCCTGGTCAAAGTAGATCTCGGAGCAGGGGCCGCAGGGGCCGGTGGGGCCGGCGGCCCAGAAGTTGTCCTCCTCGCCTAGGCGCGAGATGTGATCGTAGGGAACACCCTGCTCGTGCCAGAGCTCGATGGCCTCCTCGTCGTCCTTGAAGACGGTCATGTAGAGGCGGTCCTTGGGCAGGCCCAGGTGCTCGGGCGAGGTAATGAACTCGTAGGCCCACTCGATGGCGTTGGCCTTGGTGTAGCCGCCAAACGAGAAGTTGCCGAGCATCTCGAAGAACGAGAGGTGGCGCGCGTCGCCAATGTTGTCGATGTCGTTGGTGCGCAGGCACTTCTGGCAGGAGCAGGCGCCAATCTCCTTCATGGTCTTGGTGCCCTGGTAGTACTCCTTGAACTGGTTCATGCCGGCGTTGGCAAGAAGCAGCGACGGGTCATCCGGCACGAGCGAGGAGGACGGGTAGAGCTTGCAGCCCTTGCCCTCGAAGAACTTGAGGAAGTCCTCACGAATCTCTGCCGTGGTCATGGTCTTGTAGTCAGACGCGCTCATGTCTCTCCTCGTCTGTGGACGACGCCGAAGCCTTGGCCGCCGGGCTAGTGTCGTCGCCGTCCTGCTTGTTGGTTGCAACGTTCCTATTTTTACTCATATCGGCCGTGTACACAGCGTTTTCATCGTCATTACTTGCGGTATTTGTGGCCTTGCGCGCACGAGACCACGCAGAGGAGGTCACAAGGCGCGTGCTCTCGAAGAACTTCTCGTCATCCAGGGCGTCATAGACAGCCTCCACATTGCCCTGGGCGTCTTGGTGCGGTGTGCTCTGGAAGAGCGCGCCGTCTTCGGAGACCAGCTGACGCTTGGCGCGCGTCTCGAAGTAGTAGACAAAAACGCCGCGGATGGCCGCCGTGAGCGGGATGGCGAGTACCATGCCCACGATCCCGCCCAGGCAGTTGCCAATCACGATGCCCACAATGGAGAGGACGGGATGGATCTTGACGGCGGAGCGCATGATGAGCGGTGAGATGACGTTGTCCGTCACGTTGGCCGCGACCACCATCACCACGAGCGACCAAAGCGCGAGCCAGGGGCTCTCGAAGAGGGCGAGCAGCGTGGCGAGCGCCGCCGAGACAAACGGGCCGATCACGGGCACAAAGTGCATGAAGAACGTGATGATGGCAATGAGGCCCGCGTAGGGGTGGCCGAGAAGCGCCAGTCCCAGCCACACGGCAATGCCGTTGATGAACGAGCAGATGAGCTGCCCGCGCATGTAGCCGCCCATGGAGCGGCTCATGACGGCGAGGAGCAGCGTAATGTCGTCCTTCCGAGTAGGACCGGCAATCGTGGCAAGCTCGCGCACAATCACGGGATAGTCCTTGGCAAACCAGTACGCAAGGATGAGCGCCAGGAAGAAGTTTACGAGGTTGTCAACGGTGTCGAAGAGCCCCGAGACGGCGCCGTTCGAGAGCTGGCGCACGGTGTCTGAGGCCATGGAGCTGCCGGCAGACGAGACGGTCTGGACAATGGAGTTGACCATATTCTGCAGCTGCTCGTTATCAGAGGTGCCGTAGCTCTCCCAGAAGCTGGAGAGGGCGTCCTGCACGCTGCGCACGTAGGTGGGCACCTGGCGCAGCACCTCGACGGACTGCTGCACAAAGGTGCCACCGAGAACCACGATGACGGCGGCGAGAACCGCCAGCACCACAAGTAGCGAGACAAGCGCGGCAAGCGCACGGGGAACGCGGCGGTCCTCGAGCGCGTTGGTGATGGGGCTGCAGATGAAGCCGATGATGATACCCATGAGCAGCAGCTCGACGGCAGCGCCAATCATCGAGAGGCCCCGCACCGCAAGGACGAAGAGCGCAATGGCGCCTACGATTGCCCAGGCGACCACCAGGCGCCTGCGCCAGGTGACGTACTTCTCGTCAGCGTCCTTGTTCCCCACCGGCAACTCCCCTCGTTGAAAGGCACCTCATTGTAGCAAGGCGGGGGCATTGGCCGTTGGCGGCAGGGGATGTGCGGCAGTTGCGCCTCCCGCACACAAAAGCGGCGCCGGAGCCGCAGCCCCGGCGCCGCCTGTGGCGCTACTTGCTCATGAGACCCTCTGGGTCGATCTTGTCCTGCACGCGGCGTAGCGTGCGGCGCAGGAGTCGAGAGACCTGCACCTGAGAGATGCCCAGGCGCTCGGCGATCTCGACCTGCGTCATGCCCTCGAAGAAGCGCATGCGGATGACGTCCTTCTCGCGCGGCGAGAAGTCCCTGATGGCGTCCTCGAGAACGATGCGGTCGTCCGAGGCGGCAAGGTTCTCGTCCTCGGTGGCGTAGTGGTCGATGACCGAGGGAGCGTCATCGTCATCCGAGGAGCCGCCGCCCTCGAGCGGCACGGAGCTGTACGCACTTGAGGACTCCATGGCCTCGAGGACGTCGTCGACGCTCGCGCCCACGCGCTTGGCAATCTCCTCGACGGAGGGACTGCGCGAGAGCTCGTTGGTGAGCTCGTCGTTTGCCTGGTTGACCTTGGCCGAGAGTTCCTGCAGGCGCCTGGGCACGCGGACCGACCAGCCCTTGTCGCGGAAGTGACGCTTGATCTCTCCCAGGATGGTGGGTGTGGCATACGTGGTGAACTCAAGGCCTCGCGACGGGTCGAAGCGATCGATGGCCTTGATGAGGCCGATGGTGCCCACCTGAATGAGGTCGTCCAGGGGTTCTCCCCTGTTCTTGAACTTGGAAGCGAGGAAGCGAACCAGGTTGAGGTGGCTCACGATGAGCTGGTCGCGGACCTCGGGGTCTCCCGTAGCCTTGTACTGGCGGAAGAGCTCGCGTGTGCGGTCCTTGTCCCAGGCCGCCTTGCCCTTTGGCGTACGGTGGAGCGAGCGGTGGCGGGCCCTCTCGGCACGCGCCTCAGAGGCCTCGCGCGCAGTGCGCGCCTCCTCGGTCTCTTGGGTTGCGACGTTTGGTGTGTTCGCGGTCTCCTGCGCGTTCGTGGTGCTAGCGCTAGGCATTCTGCACGTCCATCCGCTTGGAGAGGTGCAGCGTACGACCGTCCTCCGAGATGCTAAAGTCGTCGCATACGGCGCCGAGAAGCACCTCAACGAGGTCGATAGGCTGGGGCTCGCCGGAGGGGTCAGTGGCCTCGTCCGGGTCCTCGTCACCCAGGGAGAAGTCTGCAGTCATACCATCTGGAGCAAGGCCAAAGACGATGTCGCAGGTAGTTGGCCTGGTCGCGCAGGCGTAGACAAAGCCCTCCTCGGCGGCCATGCGTACGTCCTCGACGTCGTCCACGCTCATGTCGCAGCAGACGGCGAGGTTGGAGGCGGTCATGCGGACCGCCCGGGCGAAGCGCGCCTCCGCGGGCACGCTGAGCTTGACGATACTGGTGCTAGGCATTGTTCTCCTCGCCATCTGCCGCGGTCTCTGGGGTGGAGACGGGCGCAGCGTGCTTGGGCTTGTGGGGCTGCTTCTCCGCAGCGGAATCGGATTCCGCGGAGGGCGCAGGGTCTGTGGCGGGCGCGGGCTTCTCAGCCTCAACCGGCGCATAGGTCACATACGCGGTGGTGCGCTGCTGTGCGGATGCAGGGTTCCCCTCGCCCTTCTCGCCGTCCTTGCCTGCGGCATCCTCCAGACGAGCCTGGGGCGCCTCGCCCTTGCCAACGAGCTTGGAGACTGCGCCGGCAACGGCACCGGCAGCACCGGCAACGCCCTTGCTCACGGTGTCCGTCACGACAGAGGCCGTGCCCGTGACCGTGGAGACGTCGCCCAAGATGTTGTTGAGACTGTCGAGGCTCTGGGTAGCGCCATCGATGGTCTCGCCGGCCTTGACAAGGAGCGGGCTGACCTGCTTCATGGCGGGGTCGAGGTCGTCAACCATGCCGTCGACCTTGGCGATGATGGGCTGCACCTGCGCGATGGTCTCGTTTGCCGAGGTAGTGACCTCGTCGACAGAGGCGCGCGCCTTGCGGATGGTAAGCGCGAGCTCGACCACGGCCCAGATGGCCACGATGACAAGCACGACGAGGGCGATGTCCAGAGGACTCATCTTGTGTCCCTTCTCTTGCGACGTCCCTCGGGAAGGCCTGGGGCACGACGCACCACACGTACGCCGACATTCTACCCGTTTGGGTGAACTTGGTCGCATGCCAGACACCTGTTGGACGCCAAAGGCTCTGGGGGTTGGACAAGCTGGGGAGGAGAGGGACTGGGCACCGTTGCCGGAGTGGCGCCGGGAGGCCGGCTGCCGTCATCCGCGCTTCAATGCCGCGCCATTTCGCCATTTAGGAATTTCTCGAACGGTTAGGGCGGCTTAACCGTTCGGAATCCGCGGCATGGCCGAGAGGGCCGGCGCCGCTCGCCGCCCAGGCGCCACTCGCCGCCGCTCCTCGTGCGGCCCTATGCGCGCGTGCCCTCAAACTGCATGCGGTAGTACCGCGCGTACGTGCCGCCACGTGCGAGAAGTTCCTCATGCGTCCCGCGCTCAACCACGCGCCCGGCGTCGATTGTCGCGATTTCGTCGGCGTCCTTGATGGTCGACAGACGGTGCGCAATCACGATGGTCGTGCGCCCGCGCGAGAGCTCGGCGAGCGACTCCTGCACCGCATGTTCAGACTCGTTGTCCAGGGCAGAGGTCGCCTCGTCCAAAATGAGGATCTTCGGGTCCTTGAGAAAGACGCGCGCGATGGCAATGCGCTGCTTCTGCCCACCCGAGAGGCGCGTGCCCCTCTCCCCCGCCTGGGTCTCGTAACCGTCAGGCAACGTCTCGATGAACGCGGCGATGTTGGCCTTCTCGGCTGCCTGCTCTATCTGGGCCATGGTCGCGCGCGGGTTACCGTAGGCGATGTTCTCGGCGATGGTCCCGTCAAAGAGGTAGACCTCCTGCTGAACTATGCCAATTGCCTCGCGCAGGCTTCGCTGCGTGACCGAGCGCACGTCCTGCCCGTCAATGGTGATGGAGCCGGAGTCCACGTCATAGAAGCGCGGGAGCAGCGCACAGGTGGTGGACTTGCCGCCGCCGGACGCACCCACCAGGGCAATGGTCTCGCCGGGGCAAATATCCAGGCTAAGGCCACGGATGACCTCGGGGTTCTCGCCCGTGCCCTCGCCGTCCCCGCTGTCGTACGCAAAGTGGACGTCGTGGTAGGAGATGGCGCCCTTGGTCACCTTGAGCGCCGGCGCGCCGGGGGCGTCCTCAATCTCGGGCTGGGAGTCGACCATCTCCTTGAAACGGCGGAAGCCGGCGATGGCCTTCTGGAAGGTCTCGGTGAAGTTGAGGATGTTCTCGATGGGCGTGGTAAAGAGCGAGATGTAGAGGGCGTAGGTGGCAAGGTCTGCGGCCTCCATCTGCCCCTGGGCGATGAGCCAGCCGCCCATGACCACGATGAGCGTATAGAGGATGCCCATGAGCGCGGCGATGCCTGCCTGGTAGCGGCCCATTGCGCGATACATGCGCACCTTGGAGTCGAGGTATGCCTCGTTGCTCTCGCGGAACTTCTCGCGCTCAACGTCCTCGGCGGCAAAGCTCTTGACCACACGGACGCCGGCAAGGCTGTCCTCCAGGCGCGAGTTCACGTTGGAGATGCGCACGCGGTTCTCGCGGAAGACGGCCTTCATCTGGAGGTTTGCCCTCAGGTTGTAGATGACGAGAATGGCGAGAACAACGCCCAGACAGACGGTGAGCGGCACGTTGATAAACGACAGGATCACAAACGAGCCCACGACCTCAATGAAGCCGATGAGCAAGAACTCGGGGCCGTGGTGGGCCGCCTCGGAGATGTCGAAGAGGTCGCTCACCAGGCGGCTCATGAGGTCGCCGGACTTGTTTCGGTCAAAGAACGAGAGGCTCATACGCTCGTAGGCGTCGAAGAGGTCCTCGCGCATGCGGCTCTCCATGCGCGCACCCATGACGTGGCCCCAATAGGCCACAAAGTAGCGGCAACCAAAGCGCACGGCGTACATGACGACAAAGCCCACGAGAAGGTAGACGAGGGCGGACGTGATGGCATCCGAACCCTGGCGGAAGAGGCCGCCCGTGAGCGTGCGGAGGATCTGCGGGAAGGCGAGGTCGATGCCGGCGACGACGATGGCGCAGACGATGTCTGCGATAAAGAGGTGCATCTGGCCTGCGTAGTAGCCGAGAAAACTAGCGAAGAGCCCGCGACGGCGCTGTGCCGTGGGCTTGGGTGAAACAGTACTCATGAGTGATCCCTACGTGTGACGCGAATGTTGTCCGCGCGACATCATAGCGGATGTGGCAGCGCGGCGTGGAGCGGCGAGAAACGCACGCTGCCGCCGGAGAGCGTCGGATGTTGCAAATCTCGCCAAAAACCGGCCTTCCGGCGACACGTAACCCCATTCAATACGCTGCCGCAGCACGCAGAGACACACGAACCGGGGCCGGCGCAGTGCCGACCCCGGTCGCTGGGACGCGCTGGGATATAGGAGGAAGTAGGACGCGTCCCGTAGGGAACCCGTGGTCCCACGAGACAAAGGGACAGTCCCTTTGTCTCATTGGCCCCTGAAGGGGACCTGCTCGACCGCCGGGAGAGTGCGGTCGAGCAGGGAGGGTGGGGCTAGTCCTCGGGCTTGGTCAGAGGATCGACATAGTACTTCTTCGTGCGGTCATCCGAGATCTGACCAGAGTAGTTGAGGCCAAAGGCGAAGTCATAGGTGTTGCCATCGGCGTCGGTGTAGCACTCCATGTCGCGAGGCACGTCCTCAAGCTGCTTCTCAACCTCAACCATGTCCTTGGGCATCTGCATAGGAAGCAGGCCGGAAGGCTCGTCCTGGCCAGCAACAACACGGCATGCAGCCTCCGTAGAGCCGGACATGGAGACGAGAATAGCGTCAACCTCGGACTCGAACTCGTGGACGCACATGGGCTGGGTGATGTCGAGAATCACGATGCAAGGCTTGCCAGCCTCCTTGGCGAGCGCTGCCGCCTCGAGAATCTGGTCGAGCTGGTTCTCGTTAGTCATAATAGAGGTGCGGCCGTAGTAACTGCGGTTCTCGATATCAACGCCCTTGGCGCTATCATGCTCTGCCCACTTGGAGCCATCGGAAGGGTCGCCGGCAATCGAGGTCTGGCGTACGTACTCGGAGTCTGCGGTGTACGGACGGTACTGCAGGGAGAGCGGAATGAAGTTTCCGTCCTGGTCACAGCCGCGACGGGCAGAGGCGTTCGTGGGAGCCTTGGCGCACACGAGTACGTAATCAACGTCAGCGATATCGGAAGCAGTGAGGCGAGTGAGATCCTCGGGAGCTGGCGTTGCTTCTCCAGACTTCTCGTCTGTTGGACCAGTTAAAGTTTCTGCAAGGGTGTCGGTAACAACATCGAAGTACTTCTCGAGCGTGCCTTGGACAAGCGGAAGCTCGCACGTTGCAGAAGCGGTGCTCCACTTGAGCTTGCCCATGCCAGAAGCTGTTGTTGCGGCGGGCGTGTAGCGCATGGGGACGTAGACCTTCGGCTTGTCGGAACCCTCTGCCTTCTTGATAACGTCACCATGGTTCTTGAGCATCACGATGCCCTTGACCTGAGCGTCAAGCGCCTTTGCCGCAGTCTCTTCGTCAGTCTTGTCGATGGTCGTACGGGCGGTATCGGGGTCGACGTAGGGGTTCTCGAACATTCCGGTGTTGAAATAGCCGAGCAGGACGCGCTTGGCAGATGCGCGGAAGTTCTTCTCCGCCTCCTCCTCACCGAGCTGATTCTTCATGTCCTCATAGGCAGACATCAACAGCGTGGGGTCGTTGCAGCCGCCCATCTGGTCGACGCCGACCTCAACTGCCTTGGAAGCGCGCTTGGCAGGCGTCCACACAGAGGTGTCCTCGAGGCCCCAGCAGGTCCAGTTGCCGTCTCCGTCGGGATCGTTGAGAACAGCCCAGTCAGTGCAAGCGGCTCCCTCGAAACCGTACTCGCCACGGAGAAGGTCGGTCACCTTATGAGTTGAGAATCCGGAACCAACAAGCTCGCCATACTCGTTATCCTCGTCAAATGCAACGGTATAAGACGTCATCACGTTGCCGGCGCTACCGGTCTTGCCATTGAGCTTGAAGGCGCCGTCCACGAATGGAATCATGAGCGCATTGAAGTTATTGCCGGGATAGACGGCAAACTTGCCCTGATCGCTATGGCCCTCACGGCCACCCTCGCCCGCACCCTCAGCAGGCCAGTGCTTGACCATCGCGACAACAGAGTCGTCTCCCCAACCCTGGTCCTCGCCGTTCTCGTCGACCGTCGACTGGACACCGTCGATGAAACTGCGGACCATATCGCGAGAGAGAGCGGGATCCTCGCCGAAGGTACCGTTAAAGCGAGCCCAGCGCGGGTCAGAGGCGATGTCGGTCTGAGGCGCAAGGAAGTTGGCGATGCCCATCTTGCGGAGGTCAGCCGCCTGCCCGGCACCCGCCTCCTTGGCTACCTCTGGATCGAATGTTGCCGCCAGTGCAAGGTTGCCCGGCCAGTCATAGCAGTTCTTTCCCTGACGCGGGTCGGACGAGAAAAGCGCAGGAATCTTGTTGTCGGAAGCCTCGACATAAGCCTGGACGGCATTGGCAAGGTTTGCCTGCTTGAACGCAGGATATCCAGAAGCAGCATTGAGGATGCAGCGAACTCCGCCGTCAAGGAAAGCCTTTCGCTCATCGTTGACGAGATCATCGTCATCGATCTGGCGCTGGTGGCCAGAGAAGCACATAAGACCAGCGATCTGTTCGATGTTGATGCGCCCAGCAAGATCCTCGGCGCGCTCCTCGGCGGAAAGGCGCCAGTCCTCGTAGGGAACCAGCTCGCCGGTGCCCTCGAAGTCCTTGAACGCGTATCCGTCCTTCTCGATGAGCTTGAGACCGGAATCTGGCGAGTAGGACAGCTGCTTGCCATCACCGTTGTCAACGATGGTGTAACCGTAGTCGGTTGCCGTCTCGGTGTAGCCGTTGCCCTTCTTGTTCGCCGCATCATCCGTGCTCGGAGTGCTCCCGGTCGAGCAGCCCGCAAGCCCTGCGAGCGCCGCCGCGGCAGCCGACCCAGCAAGGAAGTTCCTGCGCGTCAGGTTGTTTCCCATTTCTTCTCCTCTTGTCGTGCGGTCCCCCTCCCACAGGGGGCCGCAGCCTTCCCTCCGCACGGCCATGTGGCCGTGGCAATTCCCGCGTGAAGCCAGGGCCTACGGGCGCGGCGCTCCCAACGCCCGCCCGCGTGGCCCACTTAAGGCAAGGGGGTAATTCCCCTGGCCGTTAGCCGTAGAAGTCGAAGTTGATGGTGTCGAAGTCGGCGATGTCGAAGTCGACGGCGTTGCCCTCGAGCGTGTTCTTGTCGACAACCTTGAGCGTGATGTCCTTGGACGAGAGGTGCAGCGTAATCTGGTCCTCGGTGCCCTCCCAGGTGCCCGTGTCGGTGAGAAGGTCGGCGTGGGCCTCGAGGGGCTTGACCTCGCAGGTGCCGTCATCGTTCAGGTTCACGTCGAGCATCGGCTCGCTGCCGCCAGCGGTGCCGTAGACGGTCTGGCCGGTGATCTCGACAGAGCCGCGCCACTGGCCGGCGTAGGCCTTGTTGGCGTCGAACTCGGAGCTGGAGCTGTCCTTTGACGAGCTGGAGGTCGTGCTCGTGCTGCTCGTGGTCGTGGAGGACGACGAGCTGGTAGACGAAGTTGACGAGCCACCGCATGCCGCGAGCGGCATGCAGAGCGTTGCGGCAAGCAGACCCGCAACCAGTACCTGCTTCTTCATGCTGGGTTCCTTCCCCTCTGGCCGAGACCATCCCCGGCCATCCCGCGCATCGATATTCGGTGCGCCTTGCTCGAGAGTCATTACAAATCGATGACGCCCCGAATGAGGGGAACCGTACTAACCTGTCGAATTTCTGGCGTGTCCTGCATCCTGAAACGGCAGACGGAAGGGCCAAGCGGTGGTGCAAGAGGCGGTAAGCGGTATTTCTCAGCGCCTACGCCTTGCCGGGAGCGTCGTTTTTGGTGGGATCGGCGCCGTTCGCGGCAGCGTCCGCGCCGGCAGCACCTGCGGTGCCCTTCTCGCCGTCATCCACCGGCTTGGGTTGAAGCCCTGCCCGGTCGCGCCCCGTGGCCTCGATGCGCCAGGCCTCCCAGCCGCGGGGGCTGGGGTGATAGAACGCACCGCGCTCGAGGCCCTGGGGCAGGTAGCGCTGCTCCACCCAGCCAGCGGGATAGTTGTGGGGGTAGAGGTAGGGGCCGTACTCGTCGGAGCCGGGGCGATGCCTGTCGCGCAGGTAGCTGGGCACCTCTCGGCGCGGCCCCTCGCGAACCTCCTTCAGGGCGGCGTCAATCCCCGCTTCGGCGGCGTTGGACTTGGGTGCAAGCGCCATGTACTCAACGGCCTGGGCAAGGTTGATGCGGCATTCCGGAAGGCCTATGACCTCGGTTGCCTTGAATGCCGCCTCCGCAACGAGAAGCGCCTGCGGATCCGCATTGCCAATGTCCTCGGAGGCCAGGATGAAGATGCGCCGCGCAATGAACTTGGGGTCCTCCCCCGCGTCGAGCATGCGCGCCAGCCAGTAGAGCGCCGCGTCAGGGTCGCTTCCACGCATGGACTTGATGAAAGCGGAGATGATGTCGTAGTGCATGTCGCCGGACTTGTCGTAGGACAGACCGTGGCGTGGGTTGGCCTCGAGCACGTGGGCTCGCGTGATGCGCACGGGCTCCTCCGGCGTGGCGGTACCGGCCGGCGCGGCCATCTGGCTCGCCAGCTCAAGCGAGGTGAGAGACGCCCGACCGTCGCCGCCGGCAAGGGTGACAATCTCCTCGAGCGCGTCGTCATCGAGGGTGAAGGCGCCCTTGAGGCCATACTCCGAGGTGACTGCGCGGCGCACGATAGTGCGGATGGAGTCATCATCGAGCGGCTCGAGCTCCACCACGCGCGAGCGCGAGAGCAGTGCGGAGTTCACCTCGAAGTAGGGGTTCTCTGTTGTGGCACCCACCAGGACCACGGTCCGGTCCTCCACAGCGTGCAGTAGCGCGTCCTGCTGCGAGCGGTTGAAGCGGTGTATCTCGTCCACAAAGAGGATTGTGCGACGGCCCAGGGAGAGCAGGCGACTCTCGGCAGCCTCTATCTCGCGCCGGAGGTCCTTCACAGTGCCCGTGACGGCCGAGACCTCGACAAACTCCGCGTGCGTCGAGTTAGCGATGATGCGCGCAAGCGTGGTCTTGCCCGTGCCGGCCGGGCCGTAGAGAATCACCGAGGAGAGCGTGTCGTGCTCGATTGCCGTGCGAAGCCAGCTGCCGGGACCAACGGCCTCGGTCTGGCCCACGTATTCCTCGAGGGTCTGCGGACGCATGCGCGCGGCGAGCGGGGCGTTCATCGTGCGCTTGTAGCGCTCTATGTTGGTGAAGAGGTTGTCCATGCAAGCGATTGTAGCCCAGGGGCGTAGGCGGGGCTCTTCTCTCGTACATCGCCACTGAGAAATGACCGCCGAGACGCAACGCATTCGGGTGCGAATGTGTTGCGACGGGACAAACCTTCTTTCTCACCTAGTTCTTCTCGTGCTGGCTGTTTCGCTCCGCACGTTCGTTTTTTCTGTATTGGCCACCCAAACAGGTTGAGCCGACTCTGGTCGGCTAAGGTATCCCCCGGGACGTTGCACAGGGGAGGAAACATGACAATTGCAGCCACCAGGCCGCTCATCGGCATCACGTCTAGGCCCCGGGAGGACCCCGAGAACCCAAACTGGACCATGACGGATGACCACTACGCTGCCTCGGTGGCAGATGCGGGTGGCATCCCGGTGGCCCTCCCCTTCACTATCCCCTTTGGCTTTGACGCAACCAGCCTGGTCCCCGATATAGTGCGACGTCTTGACGGCATTCTCTTCACGGGCGGCGGCGACATTGCCGGCTGCTCCTTTGGAGGCAACGCCTACGCACCAGAGAGCCATTCCCCGATTTCGCTCACCTGCGCCGCGCGCGACGCCTTTGAGTGGGCGCTCATGCGCACATGCTGGGACGCCGACGTGCCGGTGCTGGGCATCTGCCGCGGCATGCAGGTCATGAACGTGACCCTTGGTGGCACGCTTGTGCGCGACATCAGCGACTATCCCACCAAGACCATCGTCCACAGCAGGCTCGACCAGCCAGATACCCCCGTTCATCATGTGCGCGTTGCCGAGACGAGCCGCCTGGCAAAGATCCTGGGGTTCACCTCGGGTGAGGTGAACTCGCTGCACCACGAGGCAATCTGCAAGCAGGCACCCGAGGGCCACGTGGTGGCGTGGGCCGAGGACGGCACGCCGGAGGGCCTGGAGTTTAGCGAGAAGACCTTCTTTTTGGGCGTGCAGTGGCATCCCGAGAAGCTCCGTACGCAGCCGCAGCTCTTCAGTGCCTTCGTCGACGCCGCACGCGAGCACGGCGCGGCGGAGCGCGAGGCGCAGGAGTCTTCGCTGTAGTGAGGGTTTAGGCCTCTCTGCAGGCATTATCTTCTCTGTAGTGAAGACTTTTGCCCCGCAGCCGCCCACGCCTACGGGCGCACGCCCTCGAAGTACCCGCGGCGAGGGAAGAGCTCGCGCGCCTTGGGGAAGAGCTCCGAGCACGTAGCCATGAAGTAGTCGTCCGTCATCGACGAGATGAAGTCCACCACCGCAAGGTCTGGGTCCGACTCCCAGTCATACGTGCGGCCATAGGGAGCGAGGTGGCGCCCCAGCGGCTCGATGTGGTGGCGGAAGATGGCGGCAGACTCGTCACCCGCGCGAAGAGCCTCGAGCTCGTGATCATAGAGCAGCGAGAAGAGCTCCGAGACGCCGCGTGAGAAGTCCCCGTTGACCTCCGAGGCGCCATAGATCTTCTCGTAGTTCTCGCGCTTTGCTCGGCGCATCTCGGCAAAGCCTTCCTCGCTCATCTCGATGCGCGGCTTGCCCAGGCTGTTCTCGACCACGTCCGCGACAAAGGCGCCAAGCGCCCAGGCGTTGTACGCACCGCCAAGACCGTCGTCGAAGCTATTCTCGGTGCAGAGGCCCGCGCGGATGGCGTCCTGGCGGTCCTTGCCCACGTAGGCGATGATGTCCGAGACGCGCACCACGCAGCCCTCAAGCGTCATGGGGCGCAAGTGTGCAATGGCGGGGCCGCCCTTCTCCCAGCACTCCTCCACCCCGCGGTCGAACTCGTCGAAGCCGGCAAGAGAGCTTGTCTCGAAGATCTGCTGCTCGAACTCACCGTTGTGGCAGATCACGCCATCCAGCGTCTGAAGTGCGAGGTTCCTGCCATAGGTGACGTCGAGCACGCGAACGCTCTGCACGTTGTGCGCAAAGAAGCGGCCGGTGCGGACATGGTAGACGTCGTTTAGAAAGCGCTCGCCTGCGTGGCCAAACGGCGTGTGGCCAATGTCGTGCCCCAAAGCGATTGCCTCGATGAGGTCAAGGTTGAGGCCAAGCGCGGCGCCAATGTCTCTAGCCACGCGCGCGACGAGCTGCACATGCAGGCCGCGACGGGCAAGGTCATCATCCGCGCGAAACGAGAAGACCTGGGTCTTTCCGGCAAGGCGGTTGTACGCGGACATGTGCATGATCTTCTCGGCATCGCGCACAAAGGCCGGACGCAGGACGCTCTCCTGGTCACGCTCGGTCTTGTCGCGACGAAGCGCGGCTGCATTGGGCGTAGAAAACGGCGAGAGGGCCCCGCTTGCGCGACTGTCTGCAATTGCCCGCTGCGCCTGGAGCGAGAGCTGCCCCGTGAGGTGAGGCGCGAGCTTGTTGGTGACTTCCATGGCTGCCTCCTGCGAGTTGTTTATCGAGGCAGATTCTAGCAAGGCCGCACGACAGTAATTAGGACGCGAGAAGGACGTCGGGCAGCCTGGAGGTCGAACGCTGCTCCTAGAAAGCTGCGACTTAATAGCAGTCTGCAGAGGGCCCTTATCAGAAAAGCCGCAGGCAAACGGCCTGCGGCTTATTGGAGGACTGCTATTAAGGCGCAGTTATCTGCCTGCAGCGACAGCGCCGGCAGATAATGAGACAAAGGGAAACTCCCTTTGTCTCATTCGACGACGAGGCAGCCCATGTTGAGGCGGTGTGTCCACTCACCAATGACGTTATCCATGCCACAGCGAGTAAAGACTCCGCCGAACTTCCCGTTGAAGAGGAAGAGCCCCTCCATGTTGCTCATCTCGGGGGCATCGAGCGGGTCTTCGCCGGGCTTTAGCACGCCGCCGCGCAGGGTGGGCGTGCGATACTGCGGCGCATACGCCTGCACAACGCCTCCGCTCTTTGCGCAGGTGGCAAGCGCGCTCTCCCACTCCTCCTGCGTCTTGCAGTCAAGGCCGGCCACCACGCCCACGGCGTTGTAGCCGCCTGCAGGCTTCACGATCCAGCGGTCCTTCTCGGCATAGGGCGAGAGGTCCGAGTCCGCATCAAGCAGCACCGTCTGGGGAACATGCGCGTCGATGAACGCGCGCTCCTCGGGCGTGAGGATGCCATCCACCGCATCGGAGTGCATGATTGCGAAGACGGTCTTCGTAGCGCAGGGCCAGGTCCTGTAGCCGCCAATGACGCAAGCCAGCCCGCGGCGCGCGGCCTCTGCCAGGGCGTCAGCGCCAGCGCAGGGTTTCTCGGCAATCTCGGACGTGACGGCTCGGCGGTACACGCAGGAGACGGGGCCACCGGGGGCCATGAGGAGGTCTGTGCCCGCCACGTGATCGATGCGCAGGTCACGAATGTCGCAAAACTGGGCATAGATGCCCCTGTCGGAGAGTCGCCAGAGGAAGTCCTCGACCTCGTCCGTCGACGCGCTCTCGGTGTAGTCGACAATGCACAGCGACGGATGGTCAACGCTGCTGCCAAAGCGGTCGGCGTTTGCCCAACTCACATATGTGTCTCGAATGGCATCGATAGCCTCGCCCACCACGTCGTACGTCGTGATGTTGGGGTGCTTCTCGGCGAACTTGCGGTAGGTCTGGGTGGCCTGGATGGCACGGGTGACCTCGACGGTCGAGGTCATGCCCGCCGAGCCGTCTGTGTTGAGCTCACAGAACTGATAGTCGCCCGTCTCCTCGTTGAAGAAGACGTCCACGCGCGCGATGGGGATCATCTGCTCGTAGCCTGTTGGAATGAGCGTGAGCTCCTCAAGCTCGGGCGAGAAGTGGAAGAGCTTGCGAAACTCGGGGTTGCGCAGGTACTCGGCCGTAATCTTGTCCATGATGCGGCCCATGGTCTCGGCGGCGTCGCGCAGAATCTCAATCTGGGCGACATCGAAGATCTTGGGCGTCATTGCCCAGGAGACGGGTCCGCCGTGGTAGAGCGCGTGGGTGGTGAGTAGGTAACGGTCACCAGCCCCCCTGCTCTCAACATCACCGGCAAGCTCGCGCGCCGTCGAGAGGAACTCGTCCTCGAGCGCGCGTCCATGAAGGCAAGTCATATGGGTCACTTCCTGGTTACCGCAGTCGCAACGCGACAATTCGGCAAACGTCACCAATCTGTCTGTAAGTTGCTGCCCGATTGTAGACGCTTGAAAACAGCATCATTGATTCTGCACACTGCGTGAAGGACGTGTGTGCTGACATCAGGCGGACATGCATGCCAAGTGGCACCTTCGCGAAGTGTTTTGTCCTGCTACGGCCTGCTCATGAAGTGCATGCCCTTCTCCGGGTACACCGTGAGGCCGAGCTTCTCCTGCAGCGCGATGGACGCCTGGTTGTCGGGCCACACCTCTCCCCAGGGCACAAGGCCGCGATCGAGCTGCTCGTTGATCTTTGCAGACTCAAGAGCGGTTGCCCACCCGCGGCGACGCAGCTCGGGGAAGACCTCCAGCATGCCAATGGCGCCCTCGGGGTGCTCGCCGATGAAGGCGCAGAGACGTCCCGCCTCAAAGCCTCCCAGCACAAGCCCGCGCGCGAGAATGTCTTCCAGCTCGCCGGGTGCCAGGTACTCTGGATGCGAGTAGTGTGAGGCCACTAGCTCGGCATACGCCGGCGTGAGTGTGCGGATGTCGAGCGAGAGATCCACCTCGAGGCGGTCTTGCTTCTCGTAGATGACCATGTTGCAAGGGGCATCCTCGGTAAGGCCCAGATCGCGGCGCACGTCGTGGACGGGGGCGGTGCCAAGGACGCACACCAGGTCGCGAGAGGCAAAGACATCAAGCGCCTCGCGCATGGCCTTCCGGGAGGTTCCCCACACAAAGGTCCCGTGGCGCGGCACCTCCAGCACGCACACGCCCTTCTTTGCGACAAGGACCTCGCCAATCCCGCGGCGCGCGCACTCGAGGATGGGGAACGCCTCGCGCGGGCCGTCCGTGAGAAGCTCGATTGCCCGTGCTCGTCGGGTTTCCGCGGGCTCCTCCAGCGCCCGCATGATGTAGGCCAGGCGCTTCGCGATGGTCTCGGAGCCATCTGCGTTGGGGTGCTCGTAGCCGTCGGCCATGAGGACGGGACTTGCCTGCAGCAGGCGCGAGCCCTCGACCAAGTGCATGCCGGGGTTGGCGGCAACCGCGGTGCGGATAAGGTCGGGTACGGCGGCAAAGCAGCTGCCCCGGTGCGTGGGGTGCGTCTCGTCCAGGTGCCAGAGGGGCGTGAGCGTCCAGGTGGATGCCTCCGGCCACGCCTCGGCGACCTCGAAGAGGCTCGTGCGAATGTCACGCGTAATGCGCATCTCCTGGCAGGGCTCGTAGCGGTAGTTCTCGCCCAGCTCCACCACCACGGCCGCGGGAGAAGCCTCGTCTGCCAGGCCAACGGTCGAGCCCGGCAGGAAGACCTGGCCGCCAATGCCCTGGTTGAGCATGTCCATGTCTAGCTGCGTGGCGAGAAGCGCCGGCCAATTGCGCGCCGGGTCGCCAGCGACAAAGCCCTGGGCGATGGAGTCGCCAATCACCAGCAGCTGGTCACGGGCAGTAACCGGCTCGATTACGTTGCCGTCGCCCACCACGTGTCGCAGGTCGCAGCTCGTGAGGCAGGGCAGCCACACACGCACATGATGATGACGGCCCATGCCAGGCAGGCGCTGGAGGTTGCTCTCGGGCGCCTCCTCGGGATCATCGAGCGCAAACTCCACACGCGTCACGCCGTCGTGGTTCTCCTCGGGAAGCGCGCAGGGCAGGTGGCGGCCGTCAACGTCACAAGAGAAGCCGTCAAGGGGTCCGTCTGGCGCAAAGGCGCACTCGGCGGCCTCGTCGAGCACCTCGCGCGAGCCACGCGGGAACGGTTCCACACGCGCCTCGAGCACGATGGAAGAGGAGTCCGTCTCAAACTCCACGGTGATGCCTGCCGTGCAGGCAGCCATGGCGCGATAGAGGCCCGGGTGCCAAGCGCGGCAGCTCCCAATGGCCTTGAGCTGGCTCTTCGCGAAGCGCCAGGGGTGTACCCAGCCGTGCCCCTTCGGCTCTGCCCACACGGCGCCGTGGAGCAGCCCCTCGGCGGGAACGCTCACGAGCAGGTCGGCCATGTCCTTCTCGTCCATGAGTTCACTGACGCTCATCGCACGTCGCCCCTCTGCGATTCAGCCACGTTGTGTGCGCTGCGATTGTTGTTTGCGGCCATCCATTGTGGCAGAAACAGCGGCCGCATGGGTGCTAGGCGATAACGCTTCAAGCGAGCTGCGAAAACTCTCCCTCGGGCGAGAAGCCGACGCCGGAGAGGGGGTTTCGTACGCAATCGCGTCGATAACAGCCCTTCCGGCACCCGGCGCTACTCGCCATCGGCAGCGCGGCGGAGCGGCTCGTAGGCGGCAACGAGGTCATCAAGGCGCATGCGGGCGTTTGCCGGGCTCGTGGAAGGGAACCCCGTGCATGGAACGCCGCATGCAGGTTCAACGAGCCGCTGGTAGAGCCGTGTGGCGGTGCTTCCCGTGCAGAACACGCGCGCGATGGGCGCTATCGAGAGAATCCGGCCAACGTCATTGGGCACGGGATTGCGAATGGAGGCATCGCTCGCCCCTTCTATGGTGCAGCTTCGAAGCACGTCCCAGAGGGCAACGTGATGGCGCAGGCACAGGTCGCGACGAGCATCGTTCGTCTCGGGGACGCCCTCTTGCCACAGCGCCGCCACCACGCGCCAGAAGCGGTTCTGTGGGTTGCCGTAGTAGAAGTGCACTTCGCGCGATTTGGGGCTAGGCATGGTCCCCAGCACCAGCACACGGCTCTTCTCATCAAATATTGGATCGAGTGGGTAAATGACGAGCCGGCCCGCAGGGGTGGACGCCTCTTTGCCTGCGTTACTCGCCATCGCGTATGGGCTCCGCGAACTCCTCGCCGTCATCCAAACGTATCATCGTAACCTGGCCAAAGCCCGCACCACCCGCGGCACCGGAGTCGATGTCCCAGCGGTCAGCCACGCCGCCCGTTGCGTCGCATGCTCCCACACGCACCATCTGCGCAATGCCGTCACTGTTTCTCACCGGACGGTCAAACTCGTTGGTCATGGATACCAGGTAAGGCGTGGGCGTGTGACCGGCCACAACAATGGGGCCCTCTCCTCTCTCGTCAAGTAGCCCTGTGGGGACCGACCAGAACTCGTCGCGAATCCACAGCAGGTCATCGGGGGTCTGCTCGCCGAGAAGCGCATCAATCGTGGAATCATTCCACGTACCGTCTGCAGGCAGCTGGCCACCAGGCCGAATGCCGGCGTGGGCCATGATGTAATGGCGCCCCGCAACCTCGACATGTGCCGAAAGCGGCAGGTTGCGCACCCAGCCGATAAGCTCGATCGCCTCGTCATCCAAGGCGCCCTCGAGGCCGGAGAGCGTGGCCATGCCACCATTGATGGCCCAATTTGCCTGGGATACAACGTCGTCCTTGTGGTCAAGCGCGTCGAGCATGAGGTCCTCGTGGTTGCCCTTGAGCACGCGCACGTTGGGAAGCGACCGCGTGACGCGCATGACGCCAATGGGGTCTGGCCCGCGGTCAATCATGTCTCCCAGGCAGAACACGACGTCATCTGCGCCAGGGGACACGCGCTCGAGCACGCGCTCGAGCGTCGCACGATGCCCGTGGACATCAGAGAAGACGTATGTCGACATGGCGGCACCCCCCGTCGTTGGCCATGGACACTAGCTTAGACCTGCGGCTGGTTTAACGCAAAGCATACCGTGAGCGTAGCTTTTGGCGCTCCCGGCGAAGCATCCAGGGGCGAGCGGAGCCAATCTCAACAACGCGCGGGACGCGCGGAGCATCCCCGCTCGCCCGGTCAAGTTCGCGAAGGACCTCCTGCATTGTGGGCTCGAGACGCTCCTTCTTGAGCATGCACTCCCACACCACGATAACGGTCCAACCATCCTGTACCAGCAGCGCATTGTCACGAGAGTCGCGCTCCCTGTTGCGCTCGAACTTTGCCTTCCAGAACTCCACATTTGTCTTTGGCAAAGGCAGAGCACAGTGGGGGCAGCGATGCCAGAAGCAGCCATTCACAAAGATGGCAACGCGTCTGCCAGGAAAGCAGATGTCGGGCTTGCCCGGCGCCTTCTTCCAGTGCAGGCGGTATCCGGTGTAGCCCGCCTCGCGCAACCGCGCCCTAACTAGCAGCTCGGGCTTAGTGTTCTTGCTCTTGTTCGCCTGCATCACATGGCGCGTGGCCTCGCTCGTCAAGATGCAGCGGCACCGCCTATGCGAGCGGGGCGTCCGAGGGAGCAGGCGCCCCCTCAAAGTTGAGGTTGCCCGTGAGCGCACGTGCAGCATCGTTGTCAAAGTCGCGCGAGAGCACGGCAGACGCCACCGCAGGCGCCCGGTCCAGTGCACGCTCGTACAGATCTTCAAACGAGTCCCTGCTCACGGCACCAGTCGCGGGGTTTGTCCACGCGCGGTGCTCAGCGTTGTCGAACTCCGAAGACGCAGACGCCCGCACGCGATGCGAGAGCGCCCCATAGGTGGAATAGGGGGAGCCGGTTATGGCGCGCTCGAGGGCGGCGACCGCGTTGCGATGCGGGTCGCGCGTTGCATACAGCAGACGCATGATGGTGCGGTAGCAACCAACCGAGACCGAGAAAGTAGTTGGGTCGATGGGCCTATCATATGTCCAAAGCGCCGCGTAGAAGTAAATCTTGTCGATGATGGCAAGCACCTCGCGCGAAGCGCGCAGCGTGTTTGCAAACGGGCGGTACTCGGCAATGGTCTTGGCGGTCTTGCGATAGAGAACCGTCTCGTCCAGGTCGCGCTCGACCTCCATGTGGACCTTGCCGTCATACTCCGGGCCAAGCTCGGGCACGCCTGCATGCGTGAGGTCGTAGGCCCAGGCGTTCACAAAGGGATGGACCGTCAAGTCAAGCAGCCAATGGCACGAGAAGCCCGCCAGATACGCCGCTCCAACGTCCTTCTCGCGCTTGGAAAGGCGATCGACGGCCTCGCGCATAGCAGCAAGAAGTCGCGCGGGGCGCTCGTCGTGCATCAGGTTTCCCACCTTGGCCCACTTGGCCATGAGCGGGTAGATCGTGATGTAGAAGAGCGGGTCTGGGCCTTGGCTTCCCAGCAGGAATGCCTCGCGCTCGTCGAGGGTCGCCAGGGGCAGCTCTGCCTTTGCGCGATCGGCAACGTCGCGGGCAAAGAAGTCGTGCGTGAGAATGGCTGGCATGGTGGCCCCTTTCCGGTTGCGACAGGCGTGTGGCCGCGCTAAGGAACAAACACGCCCGTCCCGCCATTATGCCCCATCTGAGAGACACCAGACGAGCAGCGCGGCAGTCGATGGCGTTTCGCACGCAGTGGGGTTGTGCGTCTGCGGCCCCCACGCGTCCGCACGGCGCCGCGTGCGCGCTGAGCTGAACAAGCCATTACATAATCCTGACAGAAGCCGTGGTTATCGACGGCATCCAAACGATAACGTTTTGATGTGTATGAGCGTGAGACGCGAAGCCAAACAGAGAGGAACGCGATGTCTTTCAAGATGACAAAGGCCGAGAGAAGCTGGGTCATGTACGACGTGGGCAACTCTGCGCTGGTGCTTCTCGCCACAAGCGTCATTCCCATCTACTTCAAGTCGCTGACAGACGGCCCCGCCCTTGTCGCCTGGAGCTATGCAGAGACCGTGGCCTCGCTGGTCATCGCACTGCTCATGCCCATCCTGGGTTCCATTGCCGATCAGCAGGGCATGAAGAAGAAGTTCATCATTGGGTCTGTGGGGACGGGCGCCGTGGCATGCGTGGCCATGGGCTTCCCCACCAGCGCAATGGCGTTTCTCGTGATTTACGTGATCTCCTCCGTGGCGCTCAACACGTCGTTCGTGTTCTATGACGCGCTGCTGGTTGACGCCACGACGGACGACCGTATGGACGAAGTCTCGAGCCAGGGCTATGCGTGGGGCTATATTGGCAGCTGCGTGCCGTTTCTCGCCTGCCTGGCGTTTGTGCTGGTGAGGCCCTTTGGCATGAGCCTGCAGACGGCCATGCAGATCTCCTTTGTGATCACGGCTGCCTGGTGGGTGGCATTCACCGTGCCCATGCTCAAGAACGTCGAGCAGACCCACTACAAGCCGCGCGAGGAGCACGCGCTGGTCAACGCTGTGCGCGGCATTGGCGCTACGGCAAAGCGCATCTGGCGCGATCCGTCCATTAGGAATTACATCATTGCGTACTTCTTCTACATCGACGGCGTGCACACCATCATCAAGCTTTCCACCTCGTACGGCGCCGACCTTGGCATCGACGGCACGCAGCTGGTGCTGGCGCTGCTCGTCACGCAGTTTGTGGCATTCCCCTCGGCCATTGCGTATGGCCGTCTGGGGCACAAGTTTGGTACGCGCAAGATGATCCTGGTGGGCATTGCCGGCTACACCTTCATCACACTGTTTGCTGCGTTCTTCCTGCGCACGGCGGTCGAGTTCTGGATTCTTGCCATCATGGTCGGACTCTTCCAGGGCGGCCTGCAGGCGCTTTCGAGGTCCGAGTTTGGCAAGCTCTGCCCCAAAGACCACGCCAACGAGTACTTTGGGTTCTTTGACATCTTTGGCAAGTACGCGGCCATTCTCGGCACCTTCATCGTGGGCACCATGACGGCCGCCACCGGCAACAGCTCGCTGGGCGTGCTCTCCATTGTGGTGCTGTTCATCATCGGCTTTGTGGTGATGCTGCGCGTCCCCGAGCGCGCCACAGCGGCAACGGAGGAGTAGCGCTTCCCGGGCGTGGCGGCATGTAATGTCGCCGGTAGACCCATTTTGATGCGCATCGCAACACTTGGCCCCCTCCGGCGACAATTAATCGCCGAAGAGGGTTCTTTGATGGGATTTGCAACAACCTGGGCTTTCTGGAGACATTCTCGGCAGTAGAACGGTGGCCCACAATTCTCGCTACGCATTTTGGTGAAGAGCTATCACTGCGTTGGTATCGAAAATGCTACCTTTTACCTGCGTAATGCCAGATGCTGCCTACTAACTTGACAGCTATCGTCAAGAAAAGTGCTTGCGTATAGAAAGAAGAGTGCAAGCCAATTGTGGCACGCTCCGCTCACCGTTTCCGTCGAGAGGAGTAACCATGAGCCTATTGTTCCTTGGATTCCAAACCTCAGCAGTATTGGTGGAGAGAAATGCCCGCAGGGGATTCAAAGATTTCACTCCGTCCAACGTAGTAAACCTCTCGCAGGCATCGATAAGTCGCGCAGAGATTACTTCACACGGTCTCTCGAAATGCGGTCTTGATGAAGGAGGATTAGACATTATTGTTCCAAGAGATGCTTCGAGAGACCCGCGTTCACCCTTGCGATACCATCGCGGACATCCGTCTTTTCCTGCCGGATCATTCCTACGAGGAAGAGGAGGCATCCTCATCGCTTCCCCTGCACTTTCCTTGCTTCAGTTGTCTCTGGTGCTAGACGAATGTTCCTGGCTCAAGCTCGCCTATCGTTTCACAGGAACATTTTCGCTCGACGACTTCGTGGAAGGGGGCATCATTGAGCGCCCTCCGCTCACGAACACGCAAGAACTCGAAGCCTATTTCTTCTCGGCCTCCGAAATGGGGATGCGCGGAGCAAGAAGGTCGTGCCGACTCCTGCGACATGTACAAGACGGATCGGCATCGCCGAGGGAATCCGAGCTCGAAATCGCCTTGTCTCGACCTCGATCAAAAGCGGGGTATGGTTGTGTTCACGCGACCCTCAATGACCGGGTTCCCTATGGAGAGCTTGCCCGTCAGCTCACCGGAAGGAGCTTTGCAAAAATCGATCTTCACTATCGTAAGGCACATTATGGGCTTGAGTTTAGCGGGCATCTTCCCCATCAATGGCGTGTGCCTGAAGACATTTCGAGGCAGAACGCGCTCGCATGCATGGGTGAAGATACTGACTTTGTGACATATCGCCAATTGTCAAGCGCCCAAGAGCTCACAGAAGTCGCAAGAAAGGTAACACGCAAGACGAGAAGAACGTGGAGAGAAGACCTTCTCCGCCCCCTTGAGGAACGGCAGGCTTTTCTCGACGAACTCCTTCGCGAGAGGGAATTCGAAACGGGGGCAGGAACGTTAAGGGTGTAGACCGCGCGCGGCACAAGTCGCCGGAAGCATGAAATTGTCGCACATTGCATCAAATGAGCCCATCCGGAGACAAATTGTCTCCGGAGGGGCGATTTTGGCGACTATTGCAACAAAACGGGCCTTCCGGCGATGGCGGAACAACGGCGATGGCGCAGAGAAGGCGACGGCAGAACAACGGCGGCAGCGCAGAGAAGGAAACGCGACCGTACCAGCATCCCTACGCCAGCAGCGCAGCGAGCTTGCCGGCAACCTCGTCCACTTGCTCCTCGGAGATTACCAACGGAGGAAGGAAGCGCAGGATCGAGTCGCCAATATGGTTGAGAACGAGACCAACCTCAAGGCCCTTGTCCACCAGCTCCGTCGCCACCGGCACGTCCAACTGCGCGCCGAGCATCAAGCCGTGCCCGCGTACCTCCGTCACGTGCGGCAGAGCCTTCAGCCGCTGGCGCAGGTGCGCGCCGCAGGCGATGACGTGCTCCCCCACCCCCTGCGAGACCAGCGCCTCAACTGTGGCACGCCCCGCGGCAGCTGCCAGCGCATTCCCGCCAAAAGTGGAGCCGTGGTCACCGGGCCCCATGAGGTCGGCCACCTCTGCCTTCGCCGCAACGGCGCCCATGGGGAAGCCGTCCGCGATGCCCTTTGCCAGGCTCACCACGTCTGGCTCGATGCCAGCCAGCTGGTAGCAGAAAGGTGCCCCGCAACGGAAGAACCCGGTCTGGACCTCATCGATCATGAGAAGCACGCCGCGCTTCTTGCACTCGGCAGCAACAAACCGCAGGTAATCGAAGCTAGCCGGCCACACACCACCCTCGCCCTGCACGCACTCGAGCATCACCGCGCACACGGGGCCGCAGCTCGCCGGAGGGTTGTCCAGCGCCTCCACCAGCGCATCCGTATCGTTCAACGGCACGGCGGCAAAGCCGGCAGGCATGGGGAGAAACGCCTTGTGGAACACGTCCTGGCCGGTAGCGGCAAGCGTTGCCAGCGTGCGGCCATGGAAGCTCTTCTGCGCCGTGAGGATGCCGGTAGCACCGCCAAGCTTCTTCTCGCCCCAACGCCTTGCCACCTTGATGGCGCCCTCGTTTGCCTCGGCGCCGGAATTGGCAAAGAACGTCTTCCACGTGGAACCTGTGGAGCCAACCACGTGGCCCTCCTCGTCGCACATGGACGAGAGGAGCCCGGAGAGGTCTTGCGCAAGCTCACCACGGTTCTCGACGTAGTAGTAGTTGCCCACCTGCCAGATCTTGTCGACCTGCTCGCGCAGGGCAGCCGCCACCACGGGGTTGCAGTGGCCCATGCTCACCGAGCCGATGCCGCCCAGGCAGTCAATGTAGGTCTTGCCGGTGGAATCGGCGAGCGTGGCCCCCGAACCCGAGACAAACTCGACGGGAAGACGGCCGTAGGTGTGCATCACGTAGGCATCGTCAAGGGCCTTGGCGCTCTCGTAGCTGGTGTCTGCCATGTTATTCTCCTTGTTCTGGAGGAGACAAAGGGAAACTCCCTTTGTCTCCCTTGTCTCACTATTCCTGCGTGAAGAGGGTGCCCACGCCTGCGTCGGTGAAAATCTCGAGCAGCAGCGAGTGGGGCGACTTACCGTTCAAGATGACCACCTCGGACACGCCGCGGTCCATGGCCTCCACAATCGAACGAACCTTGGGTACCATGCCGCCCGCAAGCTCGCCGGACGCGAGGATGCTCTTGGTCTCGGCCTTGGTGAGCGAGCGTATGAGGCTTCCCTTGTCGTTGACGTCGGCAAAGAGGCCGTCGACGTCCGTGAGGTAGATGAGCTTGTCGGCGTGGAGCGCCTCGGCAACCGCGCTCGCGGCCTCGTCCGCGTTCACGTTGAAGAAGCCATCCGGTCCGCAGGCCACAGAAGCAATCACGGGGATGTAGTCGTCGTCGAGAATCGTCTCGATGAGCTCGGGGCTCACCTCGCGGATGTGGCCCACGCGGCCAAGCTCAGGCGAGACGGGCACCGCCTTGAGCGTCTTTCCGTCCGCGCCCGAGATACCCACCGCGTTGTGGCCGTACTCGTTCAAGGCCCAGACCAGCTGCTGGTTGACCTTGCCGATAAGGACCTCCTGCACGGCCTCCATGGTGTCGTCGTCGGTGACGCGCAGGCCGTTCTTGAACTGCACGGGCATGTTGAGGCGCGTAAGCATGGCGCTTATCGCCTTGCCGCCACCGTGCACGAGCACCACACGCATGCCCATGAGCTTGAGAAGCTCGATGTCTCCCAGCACCTGCACCATGAGCTTGGGGTCCTCCATGGCAGACCCCCCATACTTCACAACGACGGTCTTCCCGCGCATCTTGTTGATCCACGGGAGCGCCTCGGTGAGGACCTCTGCCTTCCTCTGCGCGAGCTCGAGCTCGCCTTCCTCGCGACCTTGCATGCGTGCCTCCTGCCTTGGGGTTGTCTGGTGGTGGGGCCGCGCCGTACGCGGCCGGGCACAAGGCCCTAGGTGCGGTACTCGCCGTTGATCTTGACGTAGTCGTGCGTGAGGTCGCAGGTCCACACCCGCGAGTGGGCATCCCCGGCGCCGAGCGAGATGGCAATGTCTATCTCGCTCTGCTCGAATCGTCGCAGCATGTCGTCCTCGTCCATGGGAACGGGAAGCCCCGCGCGCAGCACGGGCACACCCATGAAGTCGATGTCCACGTTCTCCTGCGAGAAGGGCACCCCGCACTTGCCGGCAGCCGCTGCCACGCGGCCCCAGTTGGCGTCATGGCCAAAGATGGCAGTCTTGACCAGCGGCGAGTTGGCAATGGCAAAGGCAACCTTGTCGGCATCTGCCTGCGAGGCCGCGCCAAGAACGTCCACCGTGACGAGCTTGGTAGACCCTTCGCCATCTGCGGCAATCTGGCGCGCGAGGTTGGTACAGACGCCCTTGATGGCCGCGACCACGGCAGGGAAGGCGGGCGACGCCTCGTCGATGACCTCTCCCCCGGCAGCGCCCGTGGCAAAGAGGATGCACGTGTCGTTGGTGGAGGTGTCGGAGTCCACCGTCACCTTGTTGAAGGTCTGGCGCACAGCCGAGAGGAGCGCGGCGTATGCGGCCTCTGGCGTGAGCGGCGCATCGGTCGAGAGTACGCAGAGCATGGTCGCCATGTTGGGTTGGATCATGCCGGAGCCCTTCACGAAGCCACCCACGTGCACCGTGACAGAGCTGCTGTCCGCCTGGGGCGCGGGACCTGCAAAGGCGGCCTCCTTGGGGTGGGTGTCGGTGGTCATGACGGCGCAGGCGGCGTCATGGGCCGCCTCGGGCGTTGCTGCCAGCGCGTCCACAATGGCGGGCACGCCCTTCACATACGGCTCAAAGGGCAGCTGCACGCCGATGACGCCCGTCGAGGCAACCAGCACGTCCTGCTCGTCGCAGTTAAGCACCTGGGCGACAAGGGCGCAGGCCTTCTCGGCGCACCGCAGGCCCGGCTCTCCTGTTGCTGCGTTGGCGTTGCCGGAGTTGAGAACCACGGCACGGGCGTGACCGGAGGCGGCACGCGCACGGCTCACCTGCACCGGCGCGGCACAGAAGCGGTTCTGCGTGAACGTTGCCGCACAGACGCTGGTCTTGTCGGCAACGACGAGCGCCATGTCCTTGCGCTGGGGGTTCTTGCGAAAACCGGCGGAGATGCCGGCGGCACGCATGCCGGCGGCGGCACAGACGCCACCCTCGCAGGGGGCGAAGCCAAACGACTGAGGTGCGTCGTCCTGTGTGGGGATGACGAGGGGCTTGTAGCTTGTCATGGTTGGTCCTTCTGGACGGGGACGCGCCGCATGCGCGCCCAAGGCGGACGGTGCGGGAGGTCCTTGCGCCAGTCGACGGACTCGGCTATGAGCTTAGATGAGCGGGGCGGTGGCTCCAATGCCCTGGGTCTCCGGGAGGCCGAGCAACAGGTTCGCACATTGCATGGCCTGGGCTGCAGCCCCCTTGCCGAGGTTGTCGATCGCGCAGGACGCGATGATGACCCTACGTCGTCGGTCATCAAGGGCAACGCCAACCTGGGCACGGGCGGTTGCCGCAACCGAGGAGGTCTGCGGCATGTGGCCAGCGGGGAGCGTGGAGACAAGCGCCTCGTTGGCATAGCGACGCTCGTAGGCGTCCTGCACGTCGTTTGCGGTGACGCCATCGGCTGCCGTCATGTAGACCGTGGCGAGAAGACCGCGGGTGAGCGGCGCCAGGTGTGGCGTGAAGACCACGTTCATATCATGACCGGCAACCTGCGTGAGCGTCTGCTCGATCTCGGGCGTGTGGCGGTGGTGCGCCACGCCATAGGCCTCCACGGACTCGTTTGCGTGGCAGAAATGCGTACGCGCGTTGGGCGTACGGCCTGCGCCGGAGACGCCGGAAATGGCGTCGGAGATCACGAGGTCACCCGTGGCAAGCCCGGCCTCGAGCGCGGGAATCGCGGCAAGCGCCGTTGCCGTGGGATAGCAGCCCGGCACTGCGACGAGAACCGCCTCGCCCTCCTCGTGACGCTTCTCCAGCGCGAGAAGCCCGCTGCGGTTGAGCTCGGGCAGGCCGTAGACCGTCTGGCCAAGAAGCTCGGGGCTTGTGTGCGGGGTGCCGTACCACTGCTCGTAGACGGCCGCATCATGCAGGCGGTAGTCCGCAGAGAGGTCGATGACAGTGACGCCCAGTGAAAGCAGCTGGGGCGTGATGGCAAGCGAGGCAGTGTGGGGCACGGCGAGGAAGGCAACGTCTGCGTTCTGGGCGATGGCTTCTGGCTCGGGGAGCGAGAGCACCAGGTCACAGGCGCCCTCGAAGGCAGGGTACACGTCGGCAAGCCTGGTGCCTGCGGCCTTGCGGTCCGTCGCCATCGTGAGCTCCAGGGCGGGATGCCCCAGGACGATACGACAGACCTCGACCCCAGCGAACCCGGTTGCCCCCACGACGCAGGCCCTTATGTGCTCCATTCCCTCAATCACCCCAAAACAATGCATAAACAGCATAGCGTATGCAAGATTGCTTTTGTTTATTGGGTGCAGGATAGCACAGGGCTTGGAGCGTGTGCCATACGCGACAATCTGTTCTTCTCCCTGACACAATTAGGAACGCGCCCGAGGCCCCATGCGAATCCCGGGGCGGCAGCTTCCACAAATCTGTAAGACGTCCTACTTGCGTCCGCGGATGCCGCGGCCGATCGACTTCAGCACCTCGCGACGGGCACTGCCAATAGGAGCGATGGGGTCGATCAGCTGGCGAAGCGGACTCTTCTCGCTCACCGCGCGCTCGTGGCCTGCAATGTTGCCAAGGGTACCACCACCGTTCGCCTGGGCCTGGCGCTTGCTAAGCCCCACAAGGATGGCCTCGTAGAAGGGCGTCTCGCGCGCGTGGCTCCAGAAGTGCTCAGAGAGGTCGATCCACCCGTGGGTCCAGGGCTTTGCCGCGCCGGCAAAGTGCACAATCTTGGGGTTGCGGCGCGACGCGAGGTACGCGTCGTACACTGCGGCGGGAGCGTTGGGATAGAGCTTGGTCGCCCTATGGAAGATGTCATTCGTAACGTTCCACGAGGCATCGAGGTAGGTGACCCTCCCCTCGCACTCGGAGTTCAGGATGTCCTGATCGTTGTAGATGAAGTCAGTGCGCTGGGACACCTTGAGCCACTCCGGCACCGTGTGGAGCGCACGCATGGCCTTGGTGTTGAGGACCAGCACGCCCGCCTGGAAGTAGTCGTAGGGGTCCTTCAACCTGAGGACACCGCGGGTGTAGCGAAGGCGGTCGCCATCGGGGAGGTTGAGGTTGGCGAGGTAGTCCACGTCACGCGTGGCGGCAACAAGGTTGTCCCCAAGCTCGGTGTCGAAGAGCTCTGCCACGTCTCCCTCTACGACGAGGTCGGAATCGAGGTAGAGCACCTTGTTGTAGGCCGAGAGGACATCCTGCACGAGGAAGCGGTAGTAGGTCTCGATCGAGATGTGCTCGTTGTTGGTGTCGAGGTCATAGCCCTTGACCATGCGCCACACGTCAAAGAAGGTAATGCGGGCGTTGGCATGACGCCCCAGGTGGGCACGCATGGTTGCCTGGTGGTCCCCAGAGATGTTGCTCGTGAGCACCACCACATCGTAGAAGCGCCTGGGGTCAGCGTTCTTGAGCATGGAGTCGATGGCCACCGTAAGCACAGGCGCATAGGCGTCATCGGAGGCAAAGACCACAGGGACGACCTTTGGCGCCTCGGCAGGCTCGCGGTCAAGGAAGAGCGGGATGAAGGTGGGCGCGGGCTCGGGGTTCTCGAAGTGGACGCACTGCAGCTGCTTGGTCTTCCAGCCCGCACCATCGCCGGTGCGCATGGCGTGCAGGTACCACACGTTGAAGAGGCGCTCGGCCAGGTGTCCCGGCGTGCGCACCGCCTCGCGGCTGTAGGTGGACATGTCCGTCTCGCGCACGAACTCCTCCAGCACGGGGAAGAGGAAGTCGCAGTAGGACGAGAAGATCTCCCTGCGCATGATGTACATGTTGCAGAAGCACGAGCGGTCACCCGAGAGAAACGCCTCGAAGTCCTGCGCGTAGTCCGGGAAGAGCCGGCGTACGATCGCCACGCAGCGGGCGAGGTCCTCGGCGTGCAGCGCCGGTGCGGCGGCATAGTGCTCGCGCGGCGTGGAGAAGTCACCGGGGAAGTCCTTCAGGCGCTTGAAGCCAGTGGTGATGAGGTCATAGCCCTCGACGCAGGAGCGGATGGTAGCGTCGTCCAGGCCGTAACGCCTGATGGCATCATCGTCGATGAAGTCATCCATGACCTCGCCGTAGGGGTTCTCCTCATAGACGTTCGAGGAGAAGTTGAAGTAGCGGCGGTAGTGGCAGAAGCCAATGTAGGGAGAGGTGGTGTTCTTCCATGCCCAGTACTGCGTGGTGAGCTCGCAGTACATGGGGTTCTTGTCCGAGATATTCTCGCCCTCGTCGTCGTGGAGCGCCCAGCAGAAGCGATTGTTCCTGTTGCCAGGGCCAACCTGGATGGGCTGGAGCATGTCGCTCTTGGGCACCACGACGTCCTTGTGCGTTGTCACGAGGATGCGGATGTCCAGCGAGTCAAAGCCGGCAACGTGCTTGATCTGCTCAAGCTGGGCAAGGTGCGTCTTTGCCCTCGAACGCATGAAGCGGACACGGGAGAAGTCTGCAGGGTCGGTAGCTTTTGGGTCGACGGTGGCGTCAACACGCTCGGCTATGGGCACGAGCTGGTTGAGAGAATCGTCCGCCGGCGGGAGCTCGCAGGCGCTCACAAAGTGATAGGCGCGATCGCGCACAAAGCGCCAGAGCTCGCGTGCGGCAGCCGCGGGGCCAAACTCGTCCGCAAGATGGGCTGCTGCCTGGTCCCACTCGGACATGGACACGCGGTCAAGTAGGTCGTTGGCGAGAAGCTCGAGCATTTTGTGGCGCATGCCGATGAGAGACGTGGCGAGCTCGGGTCGCGACTCGCGTACGGCGTAGTCTGCCGTTGCGTCGATGCAGGCGCCAAACTGCCGGCAGAAGTCGCCAAAGCGCGCGGCAGAGATGCCGCTTGCGCCCGTGACGCCCACGCCGTAGTGGTAGATGTAGCCCTTGCACTGCTCAAGCCCCACAGAGCGACGCGCCATGTCAGAGACAACAAAGACCTCATAGCCGTCCTCCGCGCGCTCGAGGCGCTCGCTGGTCATGGCAGAAAACGCGCGCTTCAGGAGGTCCGTCCTGTAGAGGCGCTGCGTGGCGCGCCAGTCGACAAGCTGGCCATGCGACTCGTCGAAGATGTCGAGCAGGATATCCGCGCCCTCGGCCACGCCGCTAGGACGGTTGACAAAGGCCGCAAACGAGCGGGCGGCATCGTCCGTGACGCCGTTCTCGCCCACCACAGTGATGCCAACGTGGAAAACGTCGGCGTCAGTGGCGTTGGTAGCATGGTCAAGTTCTGAGAGGAACTCGGGTGCCAGCTCGTCATCGCCGTCGAGAAGGAATGACCACTCCCCCGTCGCTGCCTCGACGCCCGTCTTACGCGCGAGGTGGAGACCGCGGTTCTCGCTGTGATGAATCACACGGAAGCGGGAATCCGCCTTTGCAAAGGAGTCGGCGATGGCCCCCGAGGCATCCGTGGAGCAGTCATCCACGACGATTGCCTCCCAGTCCTCGAGCTGCTGGGCCTTGAGGCTCTCAAGGCAGCGCTCGAGGTAGGCGGCCACGTTGTAGGCCGGAACGATCACGGAGATTCTGGGCATTGTCCCTCCAAAGGACTACATACCTGCAGGAATGTTCTTGAGCCATGATACCAGCCTAATCCACGCTCTTCAGACTCTCCACCATGTCAACGGCGTCGAGGTGGCGCCGCATAGCGAGCATCACAAGCAGCGTGAATCCCATCGTGAGGGCAAACGCAAAGCCGTAGCTCGCCGCGTGGATGGTGCGCCCAAACATCACGTAGTCGACCTCGGCAGTGGTAACCACAAAGTTCTCGAGCCACGTCCCCAGAAGCAGGCCCACCGCGTCACCAATGGCAGCGGTGATGGCTATCTCGCGGAAGATATAGGCGTGCACCTCTCGGCGCGTGAAGCCAAGCACGCGCAGGCTTGCAATCTCGCGCACGCGCTCGGACACGTTGATGTTCGTGAGGTTGTAGAGCACGATGAAGGCAAGTGCCGCAGCCGAGACCACCAGCACGACGACGACCGCATCCACCACCGAGAGCATTGACCGGTAGAGCTCAATCGTCTCGGAGGAGAAGGCCACGGTCGATACGGCGCCCTCGTCGTGGAGCGCCTCGGAAAGCGCGGTGCGGCCGTCCGCGTCAAGTGTGGTTGCCACCAGGACGGTCGAGAAGGACGGCTCGCTCGCGTCCACCTTGGCCCAGGCGTTGCGTCCCACGTAGACGTAGTTCCCCACGTAGTTCTCGCAGATGCCAGTCACTGTGAGAGCGTGTCCCTCACCAGTGGCGTTGCCCACCTCGTCCACGTCACGGAGCACCACGGAGTCGCCAACGCTAATGCCCAGGCGGGTTGCGAGCTTCTCGGTAATGACAAGGGAGTCTCCGTCAAAGGGAATCTCTTCGTGCGCGGTGCGGCTCCGCAGCGTCACTGCGCCCTCAAAGGTCGACGCGTTCTGGGGCACAACCACGCTCACACGCAGCGTGTCTGTGGCGTCGCCGCTGGCGGCCGCGTGCATGGTGACCTCCTGCACGCGGTCCTCGCGCGTCACCTGGCCAGTCGAGGCAAGGATATCCTCCACGGCAGTCATGTCCTCATCGGTCGCGCCGTCCTTGATACCCACGGTGGTGTCGTAGTGAACGATGGGCCCGTACTGGCAGTCGATAATGTCCCAGATGGCGTCGTGGAGGCCAAAGCCCACCAGAAGCAGCGCCGTGCAGCCCGCCACCCCTGCCACCGTCATGGCAAGGCGGCGCTTGTAGCGGAACATGTTGCGGCAAGTGACCTTCCACGAGAACGAGAGCCTGTTCCAGAGCGGACGGATGCGTTCGAGAAGAATTCGCTTTCCCGGCTTGGGCGCCAGCGGAAGCATGAGCTGGGCGGGCGTCTCGCGCAGGCTCGAGACCACGGCACCCCAGGTGGCAACAAGCGTCACGCCAACGCCAACGCCACCTGACACAAGCGCCACCCGGGGATCAACGGGAAGGGGCCACGCCATGGCGGGCACGGCGTAGATGACGCCGTAGGAGGCCATGATGATGGCTGGGAGCGCCTGCGAAAGCACGGCGATGCCCAGAATCGCACCACCCACGCTGGCGATGGCTGCATAGGCAAGGTAGCGCGAGGCAATCCGGCCCTTGGAGTAGCCCAGGGCCTTGAGCGTGCCGATAAGGACGCGGTCATCCTCGACCATGCGGGTCATGGTGGTAAGTGCGACAAGCGCGGCCACGAGAAAGAAGAAGACCGGGAAGACGTTTGCGATGCCGTCCATGCGGCACGTGTCTTGCATGTAGGTCTCGACGCCCTCGTCCTGCGTGCGGTCGAGCAGGTAGACCTCGGGCTTCTCGAGAGAATCCACCTGGGTCTGGGCATCGTCGATCTTTGCCTGTGCGTCATCGAGCTGCGATTGGGCGCTTGCCTCCTGCTCCTGGTAGCTGGCAAGGCCGTCCTCGTAGCTTGCCCTGGCGTCCGTCAGCTGGCCCTCGGCCTGGGCGAGCTGGGCCTCGCTCTGGTCGAGCGTTGCCTGGGCGTCCGCAAGCTCGGCCTCAGCGCTCGCGCGCTGCTGTTCGAGCTGGGCCTTGGCGGCGTCAAGCTGGGCCTGGGCGTCCGCAAGCTGCGACTGTGCGGAGGAGAGCTGGTCCACCCCCGCAAGTGCCTGGTTCACTTGGTCGAGCGAAGCCTGCGCCGCGGCAAGCTGCCCGCGCAGGGTTTGGAGCGTTACCGGGTCTGCAGCGTCACCCAGCGCCTCCAAGGAAGAAATCTGCTGTTCGAGGGCATCGACTCCGGCGCTGGCCTGCTCCTTCTGGGCAGAAAGTGCGGAGGCCGCCTCGTCGAGCGAAGACGCGCCGGTTTGCGCGAGCAGGGCGGACGTGCTCGCCCCGAGTTCCTGGCACCGCTGGTCAAGCGTTGCCTGGTTGGCGTCGATCTGGTCCTGCGCTGCCTGCAGCTGCGAGGCGGCCTCGGCGCGCTTCTGCTCGAGCTGTGCCCTGCCATCCTCGAGCTGCGCCCTGCCGGAGGCAACCTCATCCTCGCCCGAGGCTATCTGCTGTGCCGCGTCATCCAGCTGCGACTTTGCATCCGCCAGCTGCGACTCTGCGTCCGCGCGCTTCTGGTCGAGCTGGGCCTGCGCGTCGTCCACCTTGGCCTGGGCATCCTGGCGCAGGTCATCGAGACGTGCCTGGGCCAGCTCGTCCAGGCGCGCGGAGAGGGCCTCCTTCGTGGGCGAGAGGGCTTTCTCGTAAGACGAGCTTCCGCCAACGGCTGCGCCTGCACCGTTGACGCTCAGGTAGAGCATGGTCCACGGGTAGTCGTCCGAGAAGGCAGAGGGCAGGACATAGGCTACCTGCTTGATTGATCCGTCACCAAGCGTCGTAGTGCCAAAGGTGCCCGTGTAGGGGTAGCTCGGCGAGCTCATGAGCCCCACCACCGTGAAGGCGCGCACCAAGAGCGTGCCGTCGAGGTCATCCGCGCCGTAGAGGACCTCGACCGTGTCGCCCACCTCAAGGCCGGGCGTGGCGGCATCACCATCGAGCAGGCACTCGTCGGAAGACTGTGGCCAGCGCCCCGCCGTAAGACGCACGCGGTTGAGGTAGGAATCGTCCGAGGACTCGACCGCTTCGTCAGACGTGCTTGTCGCCGCTTGCGCCGCGTCAACGTCGAGCGACGCGATGCGCACGGCCATCTGCTCGTTGCCAACGCGCGCCATCACGTCGGTGGAACTCGATGGCATAACCGCCGTGACGCCCTCGGTAGACGAGACGCGCTCCACGTCCTTCTCAGAGAAGCCCTTCGTGGAAACCAGCCGCAGGTCATACAGGTTACAGCCGTCAAACCAGCGATCTGCGGCGAGGCGCATGTCTCGCCCGGACATCTGCAGGCCGGCCAAGAATCCGCAGCCCAGGGCCACGATGCCCGTAATGGCGAGGAAGCGTCCCATCGAGCCGCGGATGCTCCTCCACACGCTCCTTGTGAACGGCGAGGCTGCCACCCCTACCACTCGACCTCTGCCGCATCGAGCGGGTGCTCGTTTGTCTCGATGCGCTCGGCACGGCCCTCCCGCACGTGAATCACACGGTCGGCTATCTGGGTGAAGGCCGAGTTATGGGTCACAATTGCCACGGTGCGGCCGCGCTCGCGGCAGGTGCGCTGGAGAAGTCCCAGGATCTGCTTGCCCGTCACGTAGTCCAGGGCACCCGTGGGCTCGTCGCAGAGCAGAAGCTTGGGGTTCTTGGCAAGCGCACGAGCAATGGCAACGCGCTGCTGCTCACCGCCGGAGAGCTGCGCCGGAAACATGTCCTTGCGCTCGGCGAGGCCAACCTCGTCAAGCACCTCGGCTGCCGGGAGCGGGTTCGTGCAGATCTGGCTTGCGAGCTCGACGTTCTCGAGTGCGGTAAGGTTCTGTACCAAGTTGTAGAACTGGAACACAAAGCCAATGTCGTGGCGACGGTAGAGCGTGAGGTCGTGCTCCGAGAGCCCCGAGACCTCGCGGCCCGCGAGCCGGATGGACCCCGAGGTGCAGGAGTCCATACCGCCAAGCATGTTGAGGACAGTGGTCTTGCCGGCGCCGGACGGCCCCACAATCACGCAGAGCTCGCCTTCCTCGATGTCGAAGGACATGCCAGCGACCGCATGAACTTCGACGCTACCCATGTGGTAGGTCTTACAGACGTCCCTGAACTCAACAAATGCCATGTAACACGCCCAATCCCAGCGGTACCCAGCCATCAGTCCTTGTCCACATTATGCCCGGGACCGCGCTGGATGGCGGGTGGCGCCGGGTGAAGCCACGGCCTTGGCCCGTGGGCGGTACCCTCCTCCTGCTGGCGTTCGCGCTCGGCGAGCACGGCGCGGTATCCCTTGAGCGGATCAAACGGCGAGAAGATCTTTGCCCGCTCCGAGAGGGGCATGGGCTGGCGCGCGTGTGGCGTGGCGCATCCGCCCGCACCGCTACTCTCCACTTCGATGGCCCCCAATCTGCAGGTTGCGCTCGCGCGTGGTTGCCTCGGGGAGAAGGTCAACGCCTTTGAGCAGCGAGTTCTTGCCAAACTTGCGCTTCACGGCACTTATGGCCTCCTGCCGACGCCGCTCCCGGGCGTCTGCCTCGGGCGTGGCGAAGAGGCTGTCCTGGACGCCGGAAGCGTCCTCGGGAAGCACCCCCGTAGCGGTGAGGCCAAGGCGGTGCACCGGGCGTGAACGGTCAACGGAGGAATCGAAGATGCGCGTGGTTGCGGCCATGATCTGCTCGCGCGAGCTGGTGGGCACAAGGAGGCGCTCGGTGCCGCCGGCGGAGGCAACGGCTCGGTACCAGGCGCGGGGGTCCGAGCGATCACGGATGCCCGCGCGCTCCTCGGCCGAAAGGTCGTATCCCACGTACAAGTTCACGCCGCTGGCAACGAGCCGCTGGTCAACGAGGTCGAGAGCGAGGGAGTCTGCCATCTCGCGGGCGATGATGCGCGCACCGGCAAAGTCGCGGTTGCAGCCCAGAACCTGCGCCGTCGAGACGGAATGGGAGCCGGAGCGGTAGGCCTTGATGTCTGCCATGGTCACGGGCTCCACACCCCATGCGTGGTCAATGAGAATCTCCGCGTCAACGCCAAACTCTCGGTAGAGGGGCTCGGCCGGGTAAGTGGCAACCTGGCCCATGGTGTGTATGCCCATAGCCGCAAGTCGCTCGGCGATGCCTGGCCCCACGCGCCAGAAGTCCGTGATGGGGCGGTGGTTCCACAGCGTAGTCCTATAGGTCTCCTCATCCAGCTCGCCAAAGAAGTCCCTGCTGTGCTTGGCAGTGATGTCGAGCGCAATCTTTGCCAGGTAGAGGTTGGTGCCCAGCCCGCAGGTGGCGGGGATGCTGGTGGTCTTGACCACGTCCTCGCGAATGCGCTCACCAAGCTCGCGCGCCGTGCAGCCGTAGAGGTCGAGATAGCCCGTGATGTCCATGAAGGCCTCGTCTATCGAGTAGACGTGAATGTCTTCAGGGGCAATCCAGCGCAGGTAGACCGCATAGACGTCGCACGAGCGCTCCATGTAGAGCGCCATTCTCGGCGGCACCATCACATAGTCGATGGTCTGGGGGATCTCAAAGACGCGGCAGCGGTTGCGCACGCCCAGCGCCTTCATGGCCGGCGAGACCGCAAGGCAGATGGTCTTCTCCGTGCGTGAGGGGTCGGCCACCACAAGGCGCGTCGCGAGCGGGTCAAGGCCACGCTCCACGCACTCCACGCTTGCGTAGAAGCTCTTGAGGTCTATGCAGAGGTACTGGCGCTCTTGCACGCGCGCCGCGGGGGCTTCTGCCACGCTAGTGCTCGAGCACGATGCGGGGCTTGAGGTCCTCGACAGCGGCATCCCCCAGGAACCAGCGGACGATCTCGAGGCCAAACGGGATGGCGGTTGCCATGCCCTTGCTGGTGATCACGTTGCTGTCCACCACGGCAGGCTCCTCCGAGAGGATGGCGCCGTTCTCCACCAGCACGTGCTGGAAGTTGGGGTTCGAGGTTGCGGGGCGGTTGGTGAGAATGCCCAGCTCAGCCAGGATCGAGGGAGCGGCGCAGATGGCAGCCACGCCCTTGCCCGCCTGGTCGAAGGCCTTGACGGCAGCGGTGAGGGGCTCGCACGCCTTGAGGTTGAGCGTTCCCGGCATGCCACCAGGCAGCACGAGCATGTCGTAGTCATCGAAGGAAAAGCCCTCGTCCGCAATAGAGCGGTCGCAGGTGATGGTGACCTGGTGCGAGGAGGTCACGGTGCGCTCCGGCGTGATGGACACGGTATCGGTGGGAATACCCGCGCGGAAGAGCAGGTCAACCACCGTGAGACCCTCGATTTCCTCGAGGCCGTTGGCCACGAACACTGCGACGCGCTTATCGGTCGACTGCCTGAACATTCCGTACTCCTCTCATGAGACAAAGGGACAGTCCCTTTGTCTCATCATAAGAAGGGCGGCGCGCAAATGCGGCCGCCCTCGAAATCAACAGCTGCGCAGACGAGGAAACCCCGCCCCGTTGGCTTAGTCCTGATCGTCAATGCCCTTGTTGATGGCGTCGGCAATGACCTTGGGGTCATCGGAGCCACGAACGAGGCTCTTGAAGTCATCCTTCATGAGCAGGACGGCGGTCTTGGACAGCAGCTTGATGTGCGTGGTGCCAGCCTCGCCGGCGGGAACCAGCAGCGAGATGGCAATGTCGACGGGCTTCTCGTCGAAGGAAGGCCAGTCAAGGGCGTGGTCGTTCTTGAAGACGATGACGGCTGCCTTCTTGATGGCGGCGTCCTTTGCGTGCGGCACGGCAAAGCCGTCGGTCATGCCCGTCTCGCCCATGTCCTCGCGGGCGATAAAGGCCTTGTAGACGGCATCGGCGTCATCGGTGACGCCAAGCTCGACTGCCTTCTGGGAGATGAAGCGCAGCACCTCGTCGCGGCTCTCGGCGTGCTGGTTAACAAAGACGTCGTTGGAAGTTACGAAATCGCTCACTGGGTGCTCCTTTGGACGTAGGAAACATGGGTCACCGTGCCCTGGCACGGTGACCTCTATACATAATAGTAGCAGCGAAGCCCGTCGCGCCCAAGAATTGAGGCCAGATACGCGCAGCCTACGTAACGGGAAGGCCTTTGCCCAGCGCCATAAGCGAGAATACCCTGGCCGCTGCGAGGTGATAGTTCCTCTCGGCATGAGCCAGGGCATCTGCCACGTCACCACAGTCGATAACCGTTGGCACAAGCGCGTCTACGCCCAGGTCCATGAGGTCAAGGGCACCGGGGTCCATACCACCCACTATGGCTATGCAGGGCACGCCCAACCGCTTGCAGCGCGATGCCACGCCCGAGACCACCTTGCCGTGAGCCGACTGCGCATCGGCGTGTCCCTCGCCCGTGATACAGAGATCTGCGCCGAGAAGTGCCTGGTCAAGCCCCACAACATCAAGAACCCAATCGATTCCTGGAACCGACGTGGCGCCGAGGAAGAGGCGTATCGCCGCACCAAGGCCACCGGCTGCGCCGTCGCCAGGCTGGTCCGCGCTGTGGCCAAGCGTGCGCTCGAGCACGCGCGCGAACGACGCCATGCCATGCTCGAGCTCTTCTATCTGCTGCGGGTTGGCGCCCTTCTGCGGCGCAAAGACGCGCGTGGCACCACGGGGACCGAGCAGCGGGTTGTCGACATCGCAGAGGAGGCGGAAACGCGCGTGCGAGACGAGCGGGTCGAGACCAGAGGTGTCAATGCTGCTTACGCGGGCAAGATCTGCACCTGTGCCTTCAAGCTCCCCTTTCGCGGAGTCCAAAAAGCGCACGCCCAGCGCGCGCATTGCCCCCATGCCACCGTCGTTGGTAGCGCTACCCCCAATGGCAATCGTTACCTCTGTGGCACCGTTACTCAGTGCGTGGAGCACGAGCTGACCCGTTCCATAGGTACTGGTAAGCAGGGGGTTTCGCTCTGCGTGCGTGAGCAGCGGGAGCCCGGAGGCTGCCGCCATCTCGATGATGGCACGGTTGCCTGGCAGCATGCCGTAGGTTGCCTCGACGGGTCTGCCAAGTGGATCTGACACGGTCGCCTCAATGAGGGCACCGCCAAGGGAGGCCACCACGGCGTCAACCGTCCCCTCGCCCCCATCTGCCACAGCAAGCCTGGTGCAGGCCACGTTGGGAAACGCGCGTGCGGCCTCTTCCTCGAGGATTGCGGCCGCCCTGGCCGAACTGATGGTGCCCTTGAGCGAGTCGGACGCAAAGACAAACCTCATGTGCGCTCTCCTCTCTGCGCGCGGCGGCACTCGTCGGCCAGCCGCGGCACCACCCGTCGACCTCGATACCGCCTGCCGGTGGCCTCCGCAGCGCTGTCCGCCCTCTACGATGCCACTCGCCGATAGCCTCCGCGGCGCTATGGGGCTGTTTTCCGACACATTAGGCTAATAGAACACTGTTATGTGTGGGAAAACGGCCCCGTAACAACTGACGAATATTATCTACCCGTTTCATGGCCGACCGTCACCGCCATGATGGATACTAGATGGCCACGCCAAGCCCCAAGTGGCAAAAGAAGGTGGCACCATGTCGAAGGTCGCGCAGAGAAGAATCATGGAGCAGGCAGACCAGGTAGCGGCTGCGCTTGCCTTCTTCTCGCCATCTGTCGAGAAGGACGAGTGCGTCGCCTCGCGAATGGCAGCGGTCGGAGACCTCGTGCGGGTGTGTCCGAGAGTCTACGCACGTCCATCAGACTGGGAGGAACTCCGTCCCGACGCTCGGCATCTCTGACTAGCTAGAGCGCTGCAGGATAAGCACCATTCCTGGGTGTTTTGTGGAACAACGGCAGCCCTCATCCATGGCATTTCGGTCTCATTTGGCCAATTGGACGGCATCATGCGTGCAGTTGGTCGGCATGGGCACGCAAGGCAAACAGAAATCGTTCGTCAGCTAAAGACACCCAATGACGATATTGTGATTGTCGATGGGCTCCGCGTAACGCCAATCCTCCAGACGGTCTTTGACTGCATGCGTTGGATGCCATTTGCAGAGGGACTTGTTGTTGCCGTTTCCACCCTCCGAGCAAGGCTCGTCGAGAAGGACCAGCTCATCGACTATATCCTCTCACGGGAAAGCGGCGTTCGAGGGGTTCCACAGGCCTATGTCTGTGCCATACATGCAGACGGCCGCGCGGAGAATGGCGGTGAGTCACTCTCGCGCGCAATCATGCTGGAGCTGGGCTTTGCTTGTCCTGAGCCGCGGGTGGAGGTTCCTAATCCGATTAACCCAGGCCACCCGTATCGCCTGGACTTTGCCTGGAGGCTTGCAAACGGGCAGCTATTTGGCGGGGAACACGACGGACTCGAGAAGTACACCAACGATGACATGCTTGCCGGCAGAAGCGCGCTTGACGCTCTTGTGACTGAGCGCCAGCGAGAATCCCGCATCTCTGCGCTTGGCATTAAGGTGCTCCGGTTTACGGCACGTCAGAGATGCAACGCAGAGCAAATGTGGGGGCTCCTCTCGGCATACGGGGTTCCGTGGGTCGGCGTCCCGGAGGAGATTTCCTCCCCCAAAGCGGCTGCACGCATGCTTGCCAAAGCCCGAAGGTGGCGTCGCGAGGAGCGGTGGATTCAGGATCGGCTCCTAGACTCATACCAAATGCGGCTGGAATCGCGGCTTGTTACCATCGAGGTAATCCAAGGCTCGTGGCGAAAGCACGACTCCAGAGACCGAGTTGGGCGACCGCAGCGTAGCAACGCTGCGGCATCCATCCATCACACAGGCACCCATAGTGCAGGGTCCCTCTAGTGTAGGTCCCCTTTAGTGCGGAGCCCGATAGCGCGAGGTCCCCAGTACGGTGGCTGTGGGGCCATTTTCCGTTACATAACACAGTTTACCAAGGGCGAAACGTCGAATTCTAGCCCCACAGCCGACGGACGGAAGCCAACGAGCAGAAGCCGGTGCGTCGACAGGCCGCCCACCGCCAACCCTCTACTCGCTCCTGAGCGCCTCAACCGGATCTTCGCGCGACGCCTTTGCCGCCGGGATGAGCCCCGCAATAAACGTGAGCGCCACAGAAATCGCAATGAGCGCCGCGGCCGCCTGGGGCGGGAGTTGTGCGAGGTTCACCACGTCGAAGTTGCTCTCGATAATCGCGTTTGCAGGGATGAGAAGCGCCAACGTGATGAGTATGCCCATGGCACCGGCGACGAATCCCTCTATCACGGTCTCGGCATTGAACACCTCGGAGATGTTGTGCTTGCTCGCGCCAATCGAGCGCAGGATGCCAATCTCCTTCTTGCGCTCCAGCACCGAGATGTAGGTGATGATACCAATCATGATTGACGAGACCACCAGCGAGATGGACACAAACGCAACCAGCATGGCGGTCACCATGTTGAGGATGTCCGAGACCGAGCTCATCATTGCCCCGACCATGTCCGACCAGCTCACGACCTTGCTGTCCTCCCCAGCTTCCCGCTGCATGTCGTTGTAGCCGTTGAGAATAGATATGACATTGTCCTTGGCGGTGAAGTCCGTAGGATAGATGTCGATCTCCGAGGGCTTGTCCAGATCGGCGTATCCCAGCTTGGTGAGGTTGCCCTCGTAGGTAGCGCTCCCCGAACCCAAAAGCGAGCTCATGATTCCCTTGAGGTCATCTTCGGTGAGATTAAACTGGAACGCATCCGCAAGCTTGGACTCATCCACCTTCATCGCGCCCGCCATGTTGCCCATGAAGTTCTGCATGGATGCGGTGAGTGCTGTCTTGAGCCCAGCCTCAATCTGCGTCGTCGCCTGGGTCATTATCTGCGTCATGGCGGACTGCACGTACTGGCTTACCGCGCTTGTAATGGCAGTGGTAAGAGCGCCCGCGACCTTCTGCTGGTAGAGCGCAAGGACCTTGTTCACGACGTCCTCCCCCACGCCCTCGGGCGTGGTCGCCTCGGAGCCCGTAAGCTTTCCAACGGCAGCGGTCAGCTGCTGCTTGAGGTCATCGGTGTCGATGGCGTCCTCCACTGCGGCCCGGATCTTCTCGCTCACCGCGTCTGACGCAATGTAGTCCGCGACGCTCCCGTCCGGGTTCTCCTTCTGCCAGGCTGCCCAGCCCTGTGCCACCTGCGTGAGAGCCTGCGCCAGCCGCTCCTGCCCCCCATCCTTGAACTTCACGCTCACTCCCGAGAGCGCCTCGCGAACCTGGTCTTCCGTGAGGTTGGGGAAGGTCTGCTTGAGGTCATCCGCCGAAAGCTGCGGGACGTCGGCAGCGTCAAGCTGGAGCTCTGAGGGGTCCATCTGGGGCACGGCAATTGACGAGAGGTCCATCGACGACAGGTCGAGACCAGAGAGGTCCAGATTCGACGCGCTCGAGGCAAGGGCGGCACTATCAAACGAGAAGGCCGACTGGAACTTGGTTCCGTCAACTGTCACAAATGACGAGAAGTCCAGCTTGCTCGTGTTGCCCGCCGCCTCGTCCTCGAAGGTCTCTCCTGTAAAGACGTCCACGTCGGGGTTGGCAATCTGGTCCTGGACAATCTGCGAGTCCTGGGCAGCAGAGATGACCTGCTGAGTAAGCGCCTTGGTGTAGTACAGGCCCGACGAGAGCGTGGACGCGCGGTTCTCGGGCTTGGGCTGCACAATGCCCACGATGTGGAGCTTCGTGCCGTTCTCGACCAACGACTCCATGTACCCCTCGTCATCCGAGCGGTCGGACCACACCCCAAGGCTGTCCTCGTACGTATACATGTCGCTCGCGTTCACAAGCGAGAACGTTGGCGCCATGAGCTGGTCGTAGGTGTAGGTGGCAGAGGTGTCATCGGCGTCGACAGCCTCCCCCGAAACGTACTCGCTCACCATCTTCTCGAGGTCGCCGTGGTCGCGCAGGCCCATGTCGTAGGCGAGAAGGTCGAGCAGCTTCCCCTTGGAATCGAGCACCAGAACCAGCTCGTCCGCCGCCTCCGGCCAGCGGCCGGCCTTCACGTCGTACTGACCCTCGAAGAGCGATGGGGTGTCGGGCAGCTCGGAGAACACGTTGGTCGACATGCCCATCGGGGACGCACCGGCAGAGTTCATTCCCAGTGACGAGAAAGACGACTCCGGGTTTACCTGGACGGGGCCATTTGACGTATCAGCCAGGAAAATCTGCGGCGTGACATTGTACTTGTACTCGATGGCCGAGACCTGGTCGCGAATGCCCCCGCCATTCTCGTCGAGGTACGTCTTGAGCGAAGCGGTGTCGTTTGAGCCCACGCTCTGGGCCATGTTGGAGACCGTGGGCGTGGTGGCCACCGTACCGTCCTCGCTCGAGTCGGCATTGTCTCTGCTCGACAAGCCGTCGCCCTCCGCGCTAGCAGCAGAGAGCATCGATGACATGTCCACGCTCTGCTCGGAAATCTGGACCGGATAGGCCGAGAGGGTCTCCTCCTCGACGTTGTTGATGTAGTTGTTGACCCCATTGGCGAGCGAGAGAATCGCGGCAATGCCGATGATGCCAATCGATCCAGCAAAGGCCGTCATTATCGTGCGGCCCTTCTTGGTCATGAGGTTGTTGAACGAGAGGCCCATGGCCGTGAGGAACGACATCGAGGTCTTGCGTGTGGGCTTGGCAGGGCGGCGCTCCTCCTCCGGACCGGGCTCGAAGGGGTCTGAGTCGCTCGTGATGTGGCCGTCGCGCAGCTCGACGATGCGCGTGGCGTACTGGCGGGCAAGTTCGGGGTTGTGGGTGACCATCACCACCAGCCGGTCGCGCGAGACCTCCTTGAGGAGATCCATCACCTGCACGGACGTCACCGAGTCAAGCGCGCCCGTGGGCTCGTCGGCAAGAAGAATCTCGGGGTCGTTGATGAGGGCGCGCGCTATGGCCACACGCTGCATCTGCCCGCCCGAGAGCTGGGCCGGCCGCTTATCCACGTGGTCCGCCAGGCCCACGTCGGCAAGCGCCTTGAGGGCGCGCTTGCGCCGCTCCGCGCGAGAGACGCCAGAGAGCGTGAGTGCCAGCTCCACGTTGGCGAGGATGGTCTGGTGAGGGATGAGGTTGTAGCTCTGGAACACGAAGCCAATTCGATTGTTGCGGTAGGCGTCCCAGTCACGGTCGCGGAAGCGCTTCGTGGAGATGCCGTCCACCAGAAGGTCGCCGGAGTCAAAGTGGTCGAGGCCGCCCACCACGTTGAGCATTGTCGTCTTGCCCGAGCCAGAGGGGCCGAGAACCGCCACAAACTCGGAATCGCGGAAGGCCACGCTAATGTGGTCGAGTGCGACCTGCGTGAAGTTTCCCGTCACGTACTTCTTGGAGATGTCCCTGAGCTCGAGCATGCGATTCCTGTCGGTTGACGTCATTCTGGCTCATCCCAGCTTACCCAAGGGGACCTTCGCGAATCGCCCCAAGGACTTGGTCTACGAAAGCGATACCAAACTTGAGGGCCGACTGCGCAGCATGCTTCCCAAGCGGGCTTGCGGAGTTTAGCTCCTTTTCTTAAACACCCTCTACGTTTCCGCAGGTCGCTGGCAACCGTTTTAAGAAAGGGAGCTAAACTGCGTCTCCCGGTACCGCCGGAAGCCATCGGCGGCCACGCTCCTAGCGCCCGCAGCAACCGTCGACGCTGCAACGCCGGCGGCACGACCCTCTCGCCCGCTGCGCCCTTGGGTAGAATTGAGCGTGCAACTTACGCGCCGCTCAGCGACGAGAAAGAAAGGAACGCCATGGCAGACGCCAAAGAGGAAAAGATCAAGCAGGAGATGGACGAGGTGCTGCACGGCCGCTCGAAGGCGGCGCAGGGCCCGGCCGGCTTCAAGCAGAATGAGTACACCAAGATCCACCACGTGATTGGGGTCATCTCCGGCAAGGGTGGCGTGGGCAAGTCGTTTGTCTGCGGCAGCCTTGCCGTTGAGCTGGCACGCTCCGGCGCACGCGTGGGAATCCTGGACGCGGATATTACCGGTCCCTCCATCCCCAAGATGCTGGGCCTTGCCGGCGAGCGCGCCACCGCGGTGAACGACATCCTGGTTCCCGCCACCACAAAGGGCGGCATCGAGGTCATGAGCGCCAACCTCGTTCTCGAGAACGAGACCGACCCCATCGTGTGGCGTGGGCCGGTGATTGCAGGCGCCCTCAGGCAGTTCTTCGAGGAGTGCGCCTGGGGCGAGCTTGACTACCTGCTCGTCGACATGCCCCCGGGAACGGGCGACGTGCCCCTCACCGTGTTCCAGTCCCTGCCCATCGAGGGCGTGGTGGTTGTCTCCTCGCCGCAGGACCTCGTGCAGATGGTTGTGGGCAAGGCGTTCAACATGGCGTCCATGATGAGCGTGCCCGTGCTTGGCCTTGTCGAGAACATGGCCTATGTCACCTGCCCCCACTGCGGCGAGAAGATCTGGCCGTACGGGCCAAGCCACCTTGCGCAGACGGCAGACGAGTACGGCATCGACGCGCTGGGCGAGCTGCCCATCGATCCCGCGCTTGCAGCTGCCTGCGACCATGGCACCCTTGAGGACGAGCTTCCCCAGGGCTTCTTGCCCAAGGCCGTGGAAGCCGTTGTCTCCACCTGCGAGTTCGATGACGCCAAGGCGTCAGGGGCGGCGGAGTAGCGCATGCCCTCTCGGCCGAGAAGCACATCGCGCGCGGGCCGCGGGCCGTCGCGACTGGCACGGGAGCGCGAGCTTGCTGCACAGGCACAGGCGGTCCGACTACCTGCCCAGGTAGACGTAGTCGTTGTGGGCGGCGGGGCGTCGGGCCTCGCCGCCGCCATCACAGCCGCCGAGGCGGGCGCCCGCGTGGTTGTGGTCGAGCGCGCGCTTGAGTGTGGCCGCAGCATCCTCGCCACAGGCGGCGGGCGCTGCAACCTCGCAAACGCGGACCTCGCGGCCGAGAGATACCGGCACCCCGGCTTTGTGTCCGCCGTCTGCGGGAAGCGCTTCCTCGAAGACGTGCTGGGCTTCTTCTCGGCATGCGGACTTGCCGTAGCCGAGGAGGAGGGCGGCAGGCTCTACCCCGTGACGCGCGAGGCATCCTCCGTGCGAGAGGTGCTGGTGGCACGGGCGCGCAGGACGCACGTGACGCTTGCCTGCGGCCGTGAGGTTGCCGGCGTCTCTCGGACGTCGCGCGGTTTTGATCTGGAGCTTGTGCCTAAGTTTGAGGGCGCCCAGCGAGAGACGCTGGGCGCGCGGGCGGTCGTGATTGCCACAGGTGGCGGAGAGAGCTCACTCGCCCGTGGTCTTGGCCTTCCCCTGGTGGACGCGAGACCAGTCCTGTGCCCCCTTGCGTGCGAGGGGCTCGACTTCCCCGCACTTGACGGGCGGCGGACACGCGTCGCGGCGACCCTTGTGCGGAATGGCTCCACCATTGCGTGCGAGGCGGGCGAGCTACTCTTCAGGCCGTACGGCATCTCCGGCATCGTAAGCTTTGACCTCTCGCGCAACGCGCTACCGGGAGACAGACTAGCTCTCGACCTGCTCCCCGAGGTGGACGCGGGCATTGCCCGCGAGCTTACGATGCGCGGGGGTACAGTGGGCCTGCTCGACGATGCGGTTGCCGCCCAGCTGGGCAAGCTCAATGGCACGGCCGAGGACGTGGTTGCCCACGCAAAGGCCGTGGAGCTTCTCGTCACTGGTATTGCAGACGAGAAGCGCGCCCAGGTTACGGCCGGCGGCGTTGACGTGAGTGCTCTGGACGCCTTGACGCTTGCGTGTCCGAGCGTGCCGGGCGTGTTTGCCTGTGGCGAGGTCGTGGACGTCGACGGCGCCTGCGGCGGCTTCAACCTTGCGTGGGCATGGAAGAGCGGCATGGTGGCAGGAACAGCCGCCGCGCGACTGGCTGAGAGGAGATAGCGTGATAGAGGTTTCTGGCATTCGCGTTCCACTCTCGCAGCTGGACGGGACCGATGCCCGCGAGCAAGCCGTTGTCCGCAGGGCACTTGCCCGGCGCCTGCACGTGCGACCAGAGGAGCTTAGCCGCTTCACGCGTCGCAAGCGCTCCATCGACGCACGCAAAAAGGGCGACATCCAGCTCATCTTCACGCTGCGCGCAGAGCTTGCCGGTGGGGCACAAGCAGAGAAGACGCTCCTCGCAGGGTTAGCCTCCAAGCGCGAGGCCGGTAGCGTTCGTGTTGTGGAAGCTGTCGACAAGGACTTCCCGCAGCCGCTTGCGTGTGCGTCGCACGATCAGGTCCCCATCGTTGTTGTGGGGGCAGGCTGCGCGGGCCTCTTCTGCGCGCTCTCGCTTGCGCGCGCGGGTTTGGAGCCACTTCTTGTCGAGCGTGGCGACGATGCCGCACGGCGGTCACGTGTGGTGCGCCACCACAACGAGACGGGCGAGTTTGACCCCGAGAGCAACATCCAGTTTGGCGTGGGAGGCGCCGGAACCTTCTCCGACGGCAAGCTGCAGACGGGGACCAAGAGCCCCTTCCACCGGCTTGTGCTCAAGACCTTTGCGAACGCCGGCGCGCAGCAGCGCATCCTGTGGGACGCAAAGCCGCACATTGGGAGCGACGTTCTGCCCGAAGTGGTGACGCGCATCGTCGAGATGATCGAGGAGGCCGGAGGCTCGGTGCGCTGTCGCTGTCGCCTGGTTGACCTCGACGTGAGCGGTGGGCGCGTGCGTGCGGTGACACTGCGCTCCGAGGACCCGGAAACGGGAATCGTCACCGAGGAGCGCGTGCCCTGCTCAAGGGTGGTGCTTGCCTGCGGTCACTCAGCTCGTGACGTCTTTGAGCTACTCTCACAGCGCGGCGTGCCCATGAAGCGCAAGACCTTCGCGATGGGTGTGCGCATCGAGCACCTCCAGGTAGACATCGACCGCGCGCTCTACGGGCCGGCAGCCGGAAACCCCGCGTTGGGTGCCGCGCCATACAGCCTGGCCGTTCACCTGCCTTCGGGTCGCTCTGCCTTTTCGTTCTGCATGTGCCCCGGTGGATACGTGGTCTCGGCTGCAAGCGAGCCGGGCGGTGTGGTTACCAACGGCATGAGCTACTCGGACCGCGCGGGCGAGAACGCAAACTCGGGACTACTCGCCAACGTGTTCCCCGAGGACCTTCCCGGTGACGACGTTCTGGAAGGCGTCAAGCTGCAGCGCGCATGCGAGAGGGCTGCGTTCGAAGCAGGCGGCGGCAGCTTTGTTGCGCCGGCGCAGCTGGTGGGAGACTTCCTGCATAGCAGGCCATCATCGGCAGGCGGAGACGTTAAGCCAACCTACCCCAGAGGAGTGACGTGGGGAGACATCTCCCGTTGCCTCCCCTCTTACGTCACCGAGACGCTTCGCGCGGCGATTCCCGAGATGGGGCGCAAGCTTCGCGGCTTTAACCGTCCGGATGCGGTGCTCACGGGCGTTGAGACAAGGTCAAGCTCACCCGTGCGCGTGACGCGCGGAGACAATCTGCAGAGCGTGGGCGTGCGCGGCCTTTGGCCCGTGGGCGAGGGTGCCGGCTACGCTGGCGGCATCATGAGCGCGGCGGCCGACGGCCTGCGTGTGGCCGAGGCCGTTGTGGCGGATGTGACGGAGGAGCTTGGAGCGTAGGGCCGCCGTGCAGCCGCCGGGTACCGGCTCTAGCGCTGTCTGAACGTCAACGACCTGTTGAGGAAAAACTGCAGGAGCCCCGCGGTCACAAGGGCAACGAGCTTCGCCACGAATGGCAATGAGAAGGGCACGCCGGCATGCGCAGCGAGAGCGGCAATCACCAGCTCTTGCACGCACATGCCGCAGGCCCCCACGCAGATAAAGACCGCATACCGACGGGCAGGCCTATCCGTCACATGGAAGGTGTGCTGGCGGTTGAGGAAGAAGCTCAGCGTAAGCCCAACTGCCACACTCACCACGTTTGCAACAAGCGGCTCCAGGCCGCCCAGCGACGTGAGCGCGAGAAAAACGAGCATGTCGACGGCAGAGCAGACGCACCCAAAGAGCGCGTACGAGACCAGCTGTCGAAATGCCTGGTGCATGGCAGCGCGAGCGCTACTTGTCTCTCACTGCATCGGCGAGGCGCTTGAGCTCCTCGTCCTGGTTCATGCCCGTGAGGAACGCGACACCGTTGAAGACGGGGACGTCAAACTCGCCCTCCGGACGAACCACGGCAACGTATGCGTCGGCGTCCTTGAGCGCCTCGTCAAGGTCGGCGACAGCGACTGCCTTGACATCCGCCTCGATGCCATCGGCTGCAAGCAGCTTCTTGACCTTATAGGCTACGGTCGCAGAGGTTGCGACTCCGGAACCACATGCAACGACGATCTTTGCAGCCATGATGCCTCCTTGATAGCTTGACAACCGTCACGCAATACTTCTCTGGCGGAACACATCATACCCCACGCGTGCAGCTGAACCCCGGGCGCATTGGCTTCCGAGCCTTGGGGTGGCCAAAGCGACCACATGTGGCATGCCGCAATTTGGTGCAGGCATCAGTGCTTCCCGCGGTACTTGCGCCGCGTCGCGTGGGCGCTCCCCTTTCTTGCGCCTGCCTTGAGACGTTTCATGACCTCTTCCTCGCTCGTTCCCTCAAATTGGCTCTTGAGTTCGACGAGCTGGTCACGAATGCGAGCCGCCTGTTCATACTCCATGTTCGCAGAGGCGCTTGCCATCTCCTCCTCGAGCGAGGCGATGACCCGCATGACCTCCTCACGTGGGAGTTTGGAGAGCTCGGCGGCAACTGCCTCTGCCGTGGATACCTCCGCGGGAGCGCCCTGTTCCTCTGCCCCCTCCCCCGAGGCGGTATAGAAGGCTCCATCCTTGCGCTTGCGCTTTCCCACGTTGGCCTGTGCCTCTGCGAGAAAGCCTGAGATGTCATTGATTGCCTTACGCACCGTCTGTGGCTCGATGTGGTGCTCCTCGTTGAACTTCTCCTGGATGGCACGACGCCTTCGTGTCTCGTCGATAGCCTCGCGCATGGAGTCCGTTATCTCATCGGCATACATGATGACCTCGCCAGAGACGTTACGGGCAGCGCGCCCCATGGTCTGGATGAGCGAGCGACGATTTCTGAGGAAGCCTTCCTTGTCGGCATCGAGGATGGCAACGAGCGAGACCTCGGGTATGTCGAGCCCCTCTCGCAGGAGGTTGATGCCCACGAGCACGTCGATCTTTCCCTCGCGAAGGTCCCGGATGATGTCCACGCGATCGAGCGTTGCAGTGTCTGAGTGCATGTAGTTAACGCGGAACCCCTCGTCCAGGAGGTGATCGGTGAGGTCTTCTGCCATGCGCTTGGTAAGGGTGGTCACAAGCACGCGCTCATGGCGCCCCACACGTTCGCGAATCTCGGAGATGAGGTCATCGATCTGTCCGTGGACCGGCCGTACCTCGATCTTTGGGTCGAGAAGACCGGTGGGACGGATGATCTGCTCCACCTCCTGCTGCGTTACCGATTCCTCGTAGTCTCCCGGCGTTGCAGAGACGTAGATGAACTGAGGGATGCGCGCCTCAAACTCGTCGAAGCGCAGCGGCCTGTTGTCCAGCGCGGAGGGAAGGCGGAAGCCGTGCTCGACGAGCGTGACCTTGCGCGAGCGGTCCCCCTCGTGCATGCCACGAATCTGCGGGACCGTCACGTGGCTCTCATCAATGATGCAGAGCATGTCCTTGGGGAAGTAGTCGATGAGCGTGTAAGGAGGCTCGCCGGGAGCGCGCCCGTCAAGGTGGCGCGAGTAGTTCTCGATGCCATTGCAGTAGCCCATGTTCTCGAGCATCTCGAGATCATAGGCCGTGCGTTGCGAGAGCCTCTCGGCCTCAAGCAGCATGTTGTTTGCCTTGAGCTCGGCCACGCGCTGCTCAAGCTCCTCAGAGATGGTCTTCAACGCGTGGGTGATCTTGGGACGCTCGGTAACGTAGTGCGAGGCAGGCCAGATGGGGATGGCGTCGAACTCGCGCACGACCTCCCCGGTCATGTTGTCCACCTCGGCGATCTGCTCGACCTCGTCTCCAAAGAACGATATGCGCAGGGGGTTCTCGGCATAGGGCGGGAAAACGTCCACGGTGTCACCACGCACGCGGAAGGTGCCACGCTGGAGATCGTAGTCGTTCCTGTCGTACTGGATGTCTATGAGGTTCTTGATGAGGTCATCCCGCTCGAGCGGGACCTCCTTATCCACGTTGGGCGCAAGGCCAGCGTAGTCCTGAGGGCTGCCGATGCCGTATATGCACGAGACGGACGCTACCACAATGACGTCGCGACGCGAGAGCAGGCTCGAGGTGGCCTGGTGGCGCAGTTTCTCGACCTCCTCGTTGATGGAGGCGTCCTTTTCGATGTAGGTGTCACTCTGGGGAACGTAGGCCTCTGGCTGGTAGTAGTCGTAGTAGCTTACGAAGTAGACCACCGCGTTGTTGGGAAAGAGCTCGCGCATCTCGCTGGCCACCTGGGCGGCAAGCGTCTTGTTGGGCTCCATGATGAGCGTGGGGCGCTGCACCGCCTCGATGGTCTTGGCCATGGTGAACGTCTTGCCCGAGCCAGTGACGCCCATGAGCGTCTGGTAGCGCAGGCCCTCCTCCACGCCGTGCGCGAGCTTCTCAATTGCCTGCGGCTGGTCTCCTGCGGGCTCGAAGGGCGAGACCACCTTGAACGGCGTACCTGCCTGCTCGACACCAAAGCGCTTGAGCTCGCCGCCAAAGCGCTCACCCGTGCCCGAAGCCTCTGCCATAGCCTCCTCCTTTCCCTAGAGCCAGAGTATAACAGAACGCATGTTCTGTATCTAGGTTGGAACAAAGGATTTCTCGGCGGTTCTGAAGCCGCCTTTGACAGCCTACTGCTCGACCACCAGACCCGTGGGATAGCTGTCGCGATACCCCTGGTACGCCTCGTTTACGCGACGCAGGTACTCGCGCGTCTCTGTGTAGGTGATGTTGTCCGCAAGCTCCCCAGGCTGGGCAAGCCACTCCTCGACCTTTCCCATGCCAGCGTTGTAGGCGGCTATCACCTCGTCTGTCGAAGAGAGGTTCTTCTGGAGAAACGCAAGGTAAGCCGTACCATACTCGATGTTTGTCGCGGGGTCGAGGAGGTTTGAGGGGTCGTAGGTGCCAGAGTCAACGAGTCCCATGCGCGCCAGCTCGGAGGAGGTCTGCGGCATCACCTGCATGAGGCCGAGAGCCCCCGCAGATGACTGAGCGTTCTCGTCCCAGCCTGACTCGCATTTGATGACAGCGGCAACGAGCAGCGGGTCCACGCCATGGCGATCCGCCGACGTCTGGATGTCCTGGGCGTGGCTCACGGGATAGAGCGTGCGTCGGGCAAGCGTTGTGGGAGTGGCGGCGAGAATGGCGCACGCCACAACCACGATGCCCACCAGAACGAGCGGGACCACGCGATACCAGCGAATAAACCCGTGACCGCGCGTGCGCCCACGCCGAGAGCGAGAGCGCCTGGCAGGACGCTTACTCGAGGCGAGACGCCTGCTCGACGCAGAACGGCCACTCGTGGCGGTCCGTCTCTTTGCGGCAGGCCGGCTATCCCTTGTGCTCGATGAACGGCCGCTCATCGGCAAACTCCGCCCCCACGTGCCACCCGCCACGTCCAGCCCTCGCGCTCGCGCGAGTCCCACCAGGCGCGAACCTGCGTAGCAAGGCCCTTCTCGTCCCCAGCGTTTTCGAAGACGACGTCAGCGTGGGAGCGCAGATACTCGTCAGAGGGCTGCAAGGCAACGCGGCAATCGAAGTCCGCCACGTCCATGCCGCGCCCCTGCGCCCGCACGCGACGCACGTCCAGTGGCGCAATCACACAGAGCACCTCGTCTACCTGGGAAAGCATGGCCTCGACCCGGTCGAGCAGCGGAACCTCGACCACGCAGACGGGAGCGGCACCGGAGCGCTCCTCCTCATCGAGCGCATGGGCAAGCGCCTCCGAGATGAACGGCAGTTCGATGGCCTCGAGTTGTGCCCCACCCTCGGGCGTGGCAAACGCCCTCTTGGCGAGAAGTGTCCGGTTTATCTCACCCGTTGTTGGGTTCACGAGGTCTTCGCCAAAGGCCTTGGCCACGGCGGCCGAGCAGGCACTTCTCGGCGAGAGCACGCTTCTTGAGACCTGGTCGAGGTCTATGCGCGAGGCACCCAACCCCTCAAGAATTCGAGCGACGGTCGACTTGCCCGAGGCAATGCCGCCGGCGAGAAATACCTTGTACACAGGTTGCCTCCAGCTGCGATTTGAGCGCGTTCAAGGGATACCATCATCGCACGCCGAGGGGCGCGCGTCAGCTAAGACTTGACCTCGAACTTCTCGTGGCACTTGGGGCACGTCACGCGCAGCTTGCCCTTCCCTCGCGGCACGCGGACCTTCTGCCCGCACGAGGGGCACTTCACGTGCTTGTAGGTGCGCAGCTCGTTGGCCGCGCGACCGGGGTTCTGCAGCCATGGCCTCACAGGCCCCATTGCCCTGAGAAAGGCGTCGTTCTCGTTCATGCGGGCGTAGACGTTCTTGGAGCACATGCGCCAAACCGCATAGACCACAAGTGCCATCGAGACCCAGCTGAGCCAGCCGGTGTGTGCAAACAGGTCGACGAGGACGAGAATAACGGCAACCCACACGCAGAGGTTGGCGAGGTCGTCTGGTCCACGGCGCCCGTTCATAAACTGCTGCGCTTTGCGGTTAAAGTCGCCCTGTGCCATGTCTCCCCTATCGCTAACGCACCCATCGCGGCCGCGTGTTCGCTGAATAGCCAACGAACACATGTCTACCCAAATGGGAGGGTGGCATACGGCAAGCCTCCGCAGCATGGAGGCCTCGTGGAGCAGACAGGGGCTCGGAGCTATTGAGGGCAATCTCCTCATCAATGGCCTCTGCGCTAATGAACCTGCAATTCTCGATTGATTAGCACGCACTAACCAATCGAAATATGCAGTTTAATAGCGACCATGCATTTTTCGATTGGTTAGGACCCTCTAACCAATCGAAATTTGCAGCAATGGAGCTCATCTGCAAATTCCGACCAGATAGACCGAGATGTTATTCACCAGTGTGCACCCGCGCCAACTAGTGCGGCAAACCCCCTAGTGCCCCTTGATGGAGTCGAGGAACTCGCGGGCGCGCTCGGTTGTGGGGTGCCCGAAGAACTCGTCGGGCTTGCCCTCCTCGATGATGGCGCCGTCGGCCATGAAGACCACGCGGTCGCTCACGCGGCGCGCGAAGCCCATCTCGTGCGTGACCACGACCATGGTCATACCGCCGCGCGCAAGCTCCACCATGACGTCCAGGACCTCGTTGATCATCTCGGGGTCTAGCGCCGAGGTGGGCTCGTCAAAGAGCATCGCCTTGGGGTGCATGGCCAGGGACCTCGCGATGGCCACGCGCTGCTGCTGGCCGCCGGAGAGCTGGGCCGGCATCTTCTCGGCCTGCTCGGCAACTCCCACGCGGCGCAGGAGCTCCATGCCCTCCTCACGGGCCTTGTCGCGCGGCACGCCAAGCACCTCGACGGGGCCCATGGTCACGTTGTCGATAATCGAGCGATGCGCAAAGAGGTTGAAGGACTGGAAGACCATGCCAATCTCGGCGCGCGTGGCGGCAAGCTCCTTGCCCTCCTGCGGAAGCGGCTTGCCCTCGATGAGAACCTCGCCGGAGTCGATGGTCTCAAGCCTATTGATGGTGCGGCAAAGCGTGGACTTGCCCGAGCCCGAAGGGCCGATAACCACGACAACCTCGCCCTTGCCAACTTTGAGGTTAATGTCCTTGAGCACGTGGAGGCTGCCAAAGTGCTTGTCCACGTGGCGAAGCTCGATGACGGGGGTGCCCTCTGCGGCGAGCGCCTCGCCGGTTTGCGTCTGTGTCAACGTAGCCTCCTTTGGCTAGACGGGATTCTCGCTCGTGCGGGAGATGATGCTCGTGCCGGAGCGACGCGCCAGCGACACCGCCAGGTGGTTGATAGCGTAGTTCACCAGGATGTAGAGAATCGCGACGACAAAGTACACCGAGACAAGCGCGTCGTAGTTAGTGATGAGCACGCGCGCGTTCTGCAGCATATCGGGGAAGCTCACCACGTACGCAACTGTGGTGTCCTTCACCACAACGACAAGCTGCGAGATGAGCGAGGGGATCACGTAGCGCACGGCCTGCGGGAACACGATCTTCATCGTGACCTTCATCTTGCGCATGCCCAGCGAGTACGCGGCCTCGGACTGCCCCTTGGGAACGGCGTTCATGCCACCGCGGAAGACCTCGGCAAGAACGCCGGAGGCCGCGAGGCCAACCGGCAGTGTGATCATCCAGAACGAGCTCATCTTCACGCCGTAGGTGGGGACCACCAGGAAGAAGAAGTAGATGAGGAGCAGGCTCGGGACGCCACGGAAGAAGTTGATGATCACGCGGCAGATGCCGGAGAGCACGCGAGACGAGCTCATGCGCCCCAGCATGAGAAGGAAGCCCAGCACGATGGCGATAAGGCCCGCCATAAGCGAGACCTCAATGGTGCCCAGGAAGCCCTTACCGAGGAAGATCCACGTGGTAGGCCGCGCGAAGAGCTCCCAGTAGCGCGGGGCGAGCTGCCCCGTCACGTAGAAGCGCCTGACGATAAGGCCAATGCCCACAGCGACAAGCACCAGCGAGATGGCCGTCCAGAAGCGGATGCGCCTGCGGGTGTGAGGACCGGGCGCCTCGTACAGCGCGTCACGCATGGAGGTGGAGTTGGTTGCGCTCATCGGACGATCCTCACCTTCTTGTCAATGGCGTTGCCAATGACGCCAATCACAAACGCCGTGCCCGCATACATGAGGGCCGAGATAACAAAGGGCAGGATGCCGCCGACAGTGCGCGTGTTGATGTAAGACACGAGGCCCGTGAGCTCGGGCGGAGAGAGCGGGACCTGGGAGCCAAGGGCTGTGGTGAGCAGAACGGCCACAGCAAGGTTGGTCATGGGCAGCACCGCCGAGCGAAGCGCCTGTGGGATAACTACCAGGCGCAGCATCTTGCCAAAGCCCATACCAAGCGAGCGAGCGGCCTCAATCTGCCCCACGCCGATGGTGTTGATGCCACTCATGAAGTTCTCGGACCCAAAGGCCGAGGCAACAAGAATCACCGTGACAATCACGCAGAGGCGGTAGTCCATCACGATCTTGAGGTACGGCAGCGCGTACACCAGGATGATGAGGAGCGAAACGCCTGGGATGTTCCGGAATATCTGCACGTAGAGGTCGCCCACCACGCGCAGCGGCTTGATGGGACAAACGCGGAACACGGTAATGATGAGTGCCAGAAGCATGGCGAAGGCAAACGACACAAGCGACATCCACCACGTGCCGAGAAGCGCTTGGACGTACATGTCCCCGTACTCAGAAAGAAGCTCCGAGATGCTCAAGGCTCCCCCCTCTCCAATTACGAACCAAGGCCCCCTGCGCCTTGCGACGCAGAGGGCCCATGCCAGACGTTGCCTGGTGTTAGGCGCCAATCGCGGGCGGCTCGGGAACCTTATCGATGCCGGTACGGTCACCGATGCAGATCTTCCACAGCTTAGCCCAGGTACCCTCGTCCTCGATCTTCTTGAGCCAGGTGTTTACGAAGGTGACCCCGTCGGAGTCAAGCTGCAGGCCAATGCCATAGGGGTCCTCGGGGCCAAAGGAGTCGCCGGCAAGGCGATACTTGCCGGGGTTCTTGACGATGGAGCTCATCTGCATAGTGGCGTCGATGACGTAGGCGTCAACACGACCCTGCTCGAGGGCGGTGCGGGCCTCCTCGTCGGTGGTGAACTCCTGGACGGTCGCGGTGGGCGCATACTCGGCGAGGATGCTCGGGCCGGTGGAACCGGACTGGGCAGCAACGGTCTTGCCAGCAAGGTCATCGACGGAGTTGATATCCGAGTTGTCGGCAAGCACGAGGATGCCCTGCTGCGTGGAGTAGTACGGACCGGCGAAGGAGATGACCTCCTTGCGCTTGTCGGTGATGGAGTACGTGGCGAAGACGGCGTCGACCTGGTCGTTCTGGAGGACGGACTCGCGCGTGTCCGAGGTCACCTTGGTGAACTCGTACTTGGACTCGTCACCCAAGATGTAGCGGACGAGCAGCTGCGCAAGACCGGCGTCAAAGCCGCGGAGCTTGTTGTCCGTCTCGTCGAGCGAAGCAAAGAGCGTGGAGGTCTGGACGCCGCCCAGACGGAACTTGCCAGCGTCCTTGATCTTCTGGGCCCAGGTGCTCCCGGAAACCGTGGCGTCATCTGCAACATCGCCAGCGGCCAGAAGGCTGTCGAAGGCGTCCTTGTCGATCTGGGTAGAGGCAGTGGAATCGGTGCTCGTCGAGGAATCGGACGAGCTGCTGTTTGAAGCGGTGGAATCGTTGCTAGTGTCGGTGCAGCCGGCAAGGGCAACAACACCCGCAGCGGCAACGCTGCCAAGGCCAAGGCGGATAGCCTGGCGACGGCTCACGGAAGTGCTCGAAAGTGACTTCATTTGAGTCTCCCCTCTCTTGGTGGTGCGACAACCCCTCCCCCACCCCCCTGAGGGCAGCGCAGACAGGGATGTCTCTCGTTCTCCTAGTGTAGCAGTCGGAATTACTACCTTCTCGCACGGAATTCCGATAGCTAACCATTTGGAAACCAGATACCAGGACAACTTGAACTTTCTTTCTATACCCCAAAGCAGGCGGCTTACGACCCCTAAACAAAAATGCAGGGCCGAGAGGCTCGGCCCTGCGAAGCGTTGCGCCGCTCTCGCCGGCTACGCGCGCTGCTGGCGAATCATCCAGATGGTCTTGGAAAGGCTGGCGATGTAGTCATCCATGAGGGCGCTCACCAGGTGGTTGTTCTCCTCGTCTGCGGCAACCTTGATTGCGGTCACCTCGTCGAGAAGCGCCGAGAAGTCCGCAAGGACAATCTCGAAGACCTGAGCGCTGCGCACGGGCGCGTCGTCGCGCTCCTTGATGCTTGCCGTAGAGAGCACCTCGCCCAGGCTTGCGATGGGCTTGCCGCCCAACTGAAGGATGGTCTCGGCCACGTCGTCGACAATGGGGAGCAGGCCATCATAGAGCTCCTCGAGCTTTGCGTGGACCTGGAAGAAGTCGCTGCCCGAGATATACCAGTGCAGGTTCTGGAGCTTGTGGTACTCGACGGTGACGTTAGCGAGAAGGTGGTTAAGCTTGGATTCCATTGTGTCCTCCTGTGTCTGTACTTATTAGGAACTGTTCTTAATTGCTGTAGTCAGTATTCCACAGGACGAGGTCTTCATTATCGGGAATTATTGCTATTAGTGTTCTACACATCTTGCACACAAAAAGGGGAGCCGCCCGAAGGCGACTCCCCTATCACGTGCATTTGCTCGGCGCTAAGCCGATACGAGCAAGAGCTACTCGGCAGCGGGCTCAGCCTCAGCCTCAGCAGCCTCGTCCTTCTCGGCAGGCTTGTCGCTCTCGGGCAGAGGCTTGACCTCGACCTCGGTGCCCAGGGTCTCGGCGGCGGCCTTCATGGAAAGGGAGATGCGACGACGGTCAAGGTCGATCTCCATGACCTTCACCTGAACGGTGTCGCCAACCTGGCAGACCTGCGAGGGGGCGTCCACGTGGCTCTTGGCCATCTCGGAGATGTGGACCAGGCCCTCGACGCCCTCGCCGAGGTCAACAAAGGCACCAAAGGTGACGAGCTTGGTGACCTTGCCCTCAACGATGGCACCCACGGGGTACTTCTTGACGAGCGTGCGCCAAGGATCCTCAGTGGTCTGCTTGAGACCAAGGGAGATGCGCTCGCGGTTGAGGTCGACGTCGAGCACCTGAACCTCGACCTCCTGGCCAACCTTGACGACCTCGGAGGGGTGGTTGACGTGGTTCCAGGAGAGCTCGGAGATGTGAACCAGGCCGTCGATGCCGCCGAGGTCCACGAAGGCACCAAAGTCCACGATCGAGGACACGGTGCCCTTGAGGCGCATGCCGGGCTTGAGCTTGGAGAGGATCTCCTGGCGCTCGGCCTTGCGGGCCTCCTCGAGCACAACGCGGCGAGAAAGCACGACGTTGTTGCGGTTGCGGTCCATCTCGATGACGCGGGCCTCGATGCGGGTGCCGAGATAGGCGTTGAGGTCCTTCACGCGGCGAAGGTCAACGAGGGACGCAGGCAGGAAGCCGCGAAGGCCGATATCGAGGATAAGGCCGCCCTTGACGACCTCGATGACCTCGCCCTCGACGGTCTCGCCGGAGTTGAACTTCTCCTCCACGCGGTTCCAAGCACGCTCGTACTCGGCACGCTTCTTGGAGAGGACGAGACGGCCCTCCTTGTCCTCCTTCTGAAGGACGAGAGCCTCAATCTGGTCGCCCAGCGAGACGACGTCGGCAGGGTTGACGTCCTTGCGGATGGAAAGCTCGCGAGCAGGAATGACGCCCTCAGACTTGTAGCCGATGTCAAGCAGGACCTCGTCGCGCTCGATCTTGACGACGGTTCCGGTGACAAGATCGCCCTCGTCGAAATCGGTGACGGTACCGTCGATGAGGTTGTTCATCTCCTCGTCGGAAATATCATCCAGCGCGAAGACGGACGAGTTCTGAATCTCACTCAAAGGTGGACCCCTCTCGAAACGGGGCCCCGGTCGTCATGGTCTGCGCTTCCGCGCTCGCGCACGAACGCTTAGGCGAACTTACATGCTCTCGGGGGCCGACAGATACGCTGCATGGCGGACGCGCATGCACTGGATAGATTAGCCTGTTCGTAGGCATAATTTCAAGCGTTAGGTGTCATTTTTTCTAAATGTACGGGAGTGCCAAGCGGCCATGAGGCAAAGGGAGACTCCCTTTGCCTCATGCGCGTGGGGCGCGCCGGCCAAATGACGGGAGTGCCCCACGAAGGTGTTGCGACTATGCAGGCTCAACCACTAGACCGTGAGGATCGTGGTGAAGTAGCCCACGATGGAAATCGCGAGCATGAGCAGCATGGTCTTGCCGGCAGACCAGTTCTTCTTGACCATGAGTCAGTAGGTCACAAAGGAGATGATCAGCACCGGCAGCTCGGGGAAGATCGAGTCCAGGATGCTTGCGATGTTGATCGTGAGGTCGCCGCTGGTGTAGACGAGGCCATTGTTGAACTTTGCGTACTGCGCGCAGATGGCGCCCACGACGATGAGGCCAACGACCTCGGCGGCACGGGTTACCTTGTCCTTGATGCCGCCCGAGAGCACCAGCTCCGCAGCGTTGGCGCCGGCCTTGACGCCGCAGGAGAAGAGGAACCAGGTGAGTGGCAGCATGATGGCCAGGAAGACCACGATGTAGAAGATTGGGCCGGTGACCTCGCCGTTGGGCGACATGCCCAGGGCAATGGAGAGCAGGATCGGGATCAGCGTGCCGGGGAGCAGCGAGTCGCCGATGCCGGCGAAGGGCCCCATGAGCGCGGTCTTAATCGAGTTGATGAACTCAGAAGAGATCTCGTCGTTGCCCTCTGCCTTGCTCGCCTCCATGCCAAGGACGATGCCGGGGACGATGCTGCCCAGGTACGGCTCGGTGTTGAAGAAGACCTCGTGGCGCTCGAGCATCTCCTGCTGCGCCTCTGGGTCGCCAGGGTAGGGGTCCTCGCGGACGTCAGCCAGCATCTTGATGATGGCCGGGCCCTGCATCCTCTCGAAGTTCTGCACGGACAGGTTGTAGAACATCCAGTCCCAGTACGCGCGGCGAATGGCGCTCTTGCTGAGCTTCATGGCGCCGCCCATCTCCTGGTCCTCGGTGGTGATGTCGTTTGCCATGTCTACTCACTCCTCTCGGGGGCAGCAGCGGCATTGGTGCCGCGGTAGTCGAGGTAGGCAATGCCCAGCGCGATAATCACGATGGTGACCATGCCAAGTTTGAGCACGGACATGAGCGCAAAGCCAACGCAGAAGAGGATGAGGTCGACGTCACGCTTGCAGATCATGCGCATGAGGAGCATGAAGCCGACGAGCGGCAGCATGTTGGCTAAAGATCTGGAGGATGTCGGTCACCTGGACGGGAAGGGCGTTGACAAGTGCGGTGATGAGGTCCTGGCCAAAGAAGTTGATGAGAAGAATCGGGAAGAAGCGCAGCACGAAGTTGGTGATCTGGCCAACGAGGGGGATGCGAGCGGCGGCGTCAAGCTTACCGGCCTCGACATCGGCGTCCTGCTTGTGGACGAAGTACAGGTTGATGGCGCACAGGCCATAGACGGCGAGAACGCCTAGCGACGACAGCGGCACGGCGAGCGCAAGCGCGTACTCCTTGCCGGCACCGGCGACCATGGCAAGCGGGATGCCAATCCACGCGGCGAAGTTGACGTCGGCGGGCATGAGGTGCGAGGTGGGAGTTACCTCCGTGGTGCCCTTGCGCTTGGACATGGGGCCAACGTTGAGCTCCTTGGGAAGCCCAGGCACCTTCTCCAGCAGACGCTTGTAGGTGATGGGGGACTTCATGACTGTGCGGTCATGATGCGTGACATTTCCCGCGAGGTCTGGCTCACAACCACGACCCTGGGGAGTTCTCCGGAGGTGTTTCCCGCCTGGGCAACGTTGCCCAGGTCGACGGGAACTCCGGCAAGAAGTGCCTCCTCACCGGAGCCCATCATGAAGATGGCATCGACGGTGAAGACGGAGGTAAGTATCGAGAGGATGTCGACCAGGCGGTCGACGATTGCGCCCTCAGGCTCGCCGCTGTTGGCGAGCGGACGGCTTATCTCGGCATACGAGCCATTGCGGAGGGGCATGCGCTTGCCGCCCTGGGCGATGCCCACAAGGACCTCGGAGCCCAGGCTCACAAGAAGGTGGTTGGCGCTTGCCTCCTCCGACTCGTCGTGAAGGATCTTATACTCGGCACAGTCCTCGGCGCGCTGCTCGAAGGTGGGAACGCCAAGGCGTCGCGAGAGCGCATCAGCAAGCCCATGGACGGCGTCCCAGGACTCGTCACAGTGGAGGATGCCCACCGCACGCAGGGTCTTCTCGAACTCGCCGTCGGCACACGAGAGGTGCGTCTCAACCGCGCGAGGGAGGTCTGCCGGGTCGTAGTCTCCCCCAAGCGAAATGGGCTCGGCGCAGGGCTCGAGCGCCATGTCGTACTGATAGAGCGTGGCACCACGATACGTAAGGCTCACGATGGCAATGCGGCCATAGGCGGTGTTTACCGTAACAGGAATACGACTTCTGCCCTCTGTGCGCACGCGGGTTGTGTCCTCGGCGAGCACGCCCACGTCATGAGGTAGGCGACGTTGCGCGTCACGGTGGCTGGGGACAGGCCGCTCACCTGCGCGATCTCCACAGAGGTCTCAACCGTCAGCGGTCAAATAGAAACGTAGGCGACAAAAGCGCCACAAGGCTTAGGCCAATGGGGTTCTCACGAGTAACCTTGCATCGTAAGCCGGGGTTCTGTAGGGTCACATTGGGGTATCAGTGCTCACGGGAAGAGCCTGAGGCAGGCAAGACGGGAGGTTGATGGCATGATCAAGGCAGTTCTCTTCGACCTCGATGACACCTTGCTTGACATCAACTTCACCGCGTTCATGACGCGCTATGTGGCAGGGCTCTCCGGGCTTCTCGGCGACATCTCGCGCACGCCGGCGCCGCTCATGGGCGTCCCCTTCACCAAGGCCTACCTCGCGATTGATGATCGAGGCCGCTCCGACGACCTCACCAACCACCAACTCTTTATCAATAAGGTCCATGCGCTCACCGGCATTCCCATGGATGATCCCGCAATTGCAGATGCCATTGACTGCTACGAGCGCGAGTTTGTGCCAGCCATGCGTGGAGGCATAGTTGCGGCGCGCCCCCAGCGCGGCGGGCGACAGGCAGTTGACGTGGTACACGAGCTTGGCCTCACCTGCGCGCTGGCGACAAACCCGGCCTTCTCGGAGGCCTGTGTCGAGGCGCGCATGAGTTGGGCAAACGTCTCGCCCGAGGACTTCGTACGTATCTCAAACTGGGATAACGCCTACAGGCTCAAGCCAAACGCCCGCTTCTACCAGGAATTTGTGAACGCGCTTGGCCTCACGTGCGACGAGTGCCTCATGGTTGGCAATGACTCACGCCGCGACTTCCCTCACCCCGACTGCGGGCTGCGGACCATCTACGTAGGGCACGCCTGGCCGCGCCGCGCCGTGTGGCACGGGCCCATGTCTCGCCTTGCTCGCGAGCTCCCCAACGTCATCCGGAGGTTTGACGGCGAGGAGACCAACAGGCGTGACATCGCCTCACTCTAGCGCTACCGTTTCCTCCAACCGCGCGCAGAGCCGCGCACGACAACGGCTGGAGGGCCCATGGATCGCAGCACCTACGACACCTATCTCGACATCCTGAGGCGTGAGCTTGTCTGCGCCCTTGGCTGCACCGAGCCCATCGCCGTGGCCTACGTGGCCGCCCTCGCGCGTGACGCGCTGGGCGCCGTGCCGGAGCACCTCGAGGTCTCCTGCAGCGGCAACATCATCAAGAACGTAAAGAGCGTGACGGTACCCAACTCCGGTGACCAGCGCGGCATAGAGGCCGCAGCAACGCTGGGTGCCGTTGGCGGCGACGCCACGCGAGCGCTCGAGGTGCTTGAGGGCGTGGGCGAGAAGGACCGTCAGCGCACGCGCGAGCTTGTCTCGGCGGGGTTCTGTTCGGTCTCTCTCGCCGAGGGCGTGCCCAACCTCTACGTGCGCGCGGTCGCCACGGGTCAAGGCCACACCGGCGTGGCCTGCGTGGCAGGCCGCCACACCAACGTGGTCGAGCTCTCGCGCGACGGGGTGACCGTCAGCGTCGATGGCGTCACGGCAAACGAGCAGGACACCTGCGGCGCCGACGGCGAGCCGGAGGAGCCGGGCCTCTCGTCCCTCTCGCTAGAGGGAATCTGGGAGTTTGCGCACGAGGTCGACGTCGAGGACATTCGCGAGATGGTCGAGCGCCAGGTGGAGCTCAACGCCGCCATTTCTGACGAGGGGCTCTCGGGCGACTGGGGCGCGCGTATTGGCAAAACGCTGCTGCTCACAAGGCCCGATGACATCTCGTGCCGCGCGCGGGCTGCTGCCGCGGCAGGCTCCGACGCGCGCATGAGCGGCTGCGCCATGCCCGTGGTCATCAATTGCGGAAGCGGCAACCAGGGCATCACCTGCTCGCTGCCGGTTGCGGAGTACGCCAGGTACCTGCGCGTTCCCCACGACGAGACGCTGCGCGCGGTGGCGCTCTCGGACCTCACGGCCATCCACGCCAAGCGCTTCATTGGCGAGCTCTCGGCGTTCTGCGGTGCCGTGACTGCGGCGACCGGAGCCGGGGCGGCCGTGTGCTATCTGCGCGGGGGCTCCTTTGGGCAGTATCAGGCGACCATTGCGAACACACTGGCAAACGTGGGCGGCATCGTGTGCGACGGCGCCAAGCCAAGCTGCGCGGCAAAGATTGCGGCAGCGGTGGACGCGGCGATTCTCGGCTGCGACATGGCGCTGGCAAACGTGGACTTTAGACCTGGCGAGGGGCTTATCGGCGAGACGGCCGAGGAGACCATCCGCTCGATGGGCTACGTGGGCCGCGTGGGCATGCACCCCACCGACGTCGAGATCCTGAACATCATGATTGGCAAGACCATCTGCTCATGAGACAAAGGGGCTGTCCCTATGTCTCATTCAATGCCCACCAGGCGATAGCCGGCCTTCTCGATGACCTTGCGGTACGCGTTCTCGTCGATGGGGGACTTTGAGCGCACGTGCGCGTGGCCGCCGGCAAGCGAGACCGTGGCCCAGGTGCCGTCGACAGAATCGAGCGCGCGGGTGACGCTCTCCACGCAGTGCTCGCAGCTCATGCCACCAATCTCGAGGTCCGCCTGGTAGGGATAGTGGCTCTCGTCCTTGTCGTCAATCGTGCGCGCGCGAAACTGCTTGCCCGAAGACTTCTTGGCTCCGCTGCAGCAGTCGCGCGTGCCCGTTGCCGTGCCAACAAAGCGGCGGATGGCAATGACGAGAATCACAACGACGACGAGGATGAGAATGATGTCGATCGGCTTCACGGGTGCCTCCTCTTGGTGCAACGCGTTGCTTCCGAGGCGTACGCATGCGCAACAACTAGTTAACCAAGGCCAACTATACCACTGAGAAGGACGGGCACGACGGACACCCCTGCAGAGGTCGCACGGCGCGACCCCCCTGCCTCTATACGTCCGCGTCGGAGAAGCCCTCATCGTCTACAAGCGCATTCCCGTCCGCCGCCGTGGTGGCAAGCTCGTCGCAGCGCTCGTTGAGGTCGTGGCCCGCATGTCCCTTCACCCACACAAAGCTCACGTCGTGCGGCGCCATGGCCGCAAGCAGCCGGTTCCACAGGTCGACGTTCTTCACCGGCTGCTTCTGAGAGGTCTTCCAACCGCGCCGAATCCACCCGTCGATCCAGTGATCGTTGAAGGCCTTCACCACGTACTGGGAGTCGGAGTGCAACTCAACGCTGCATGGCCTGGTGAGCGCCTCCAGCGCGGCGATTGCCCCCATGAGCTCCATGCGGTTGTTCGTCGTGCGCCGATACCCCTGTGAGAGCTCGCGCTTGTGCGTCTGACCTGCAGGATCGGTGTAGAGAAGCACGGTGCCAAAGCCGCCCGGGCCGGGGTTTCCCCGGGAGGAGCCGTCGGAGTATGCCACCACGCGCATGCGCGTCTTTCCCTGTGCCACACTACCCCCTTATTTCGCGTCGGCCCACGTGGCGCCGGAGGAGACCTCGGCGATGAGCGGTACCTTGAGCTGTGCCACGCCCTCCATGGTCTCCTTTACCAGCGCGGACGCCGCGTCAATCTCGTCAACAGGCACCTCAAGGTCCAACTCGTCGTGTATCTGCAGCACGAGCTTGGACTTGAGGCCCTCCTCGGCCAGGCGCTTCTCAACGCGAACCATGGCAATCTTGATGATGTCTGCCGCCGTGCCCTGCATGGGGTGGTTCATCGCCGTGCGCTCGCCAAAGGCCACCAGCTGCTTGTTCCTCTGCTGGAACTCACGGATGTGGCGCTTGCGGCCGTACATGGTGATGGCGTAGCCGTGCTCGTGCGCAAAGGCAACAGACTGGTCAAGGTAGGCGCGGACGCCGGGATACGCCTCGAAGTAGCGGTCGATCATCTGCTGTGCCTCGGCGCGCGGAATCTTGAGCGAGGTGGCAAGGCCGTACGCCTGCTGCCCGTAGACAATGCCAAAGTTAACGGCCTTGGCACGGCTGCGCAGCTGCGGCGTGACCTCTTCGACGGGAACGCCAAAGACGCGCGCGGCGGTTGCGGCGTGGAAGTCCGCACCCTCGTTGAACGCCGCAATCAGATGCTCGTCACCGGAGAGGTGCGCAAGCAGCCTCAGCTCGATCTGCGAGTAGTCGCAGGCGAGAAACACGGAGCCCTCGGGCACCGTGAAGGCAGTGCGCACGCGATGCCCTAGCTCAGAGCGGGTGGGAATGTTCTGCAGGTTGGGGTCAGAGCTCGACAGGCGCCCCGTTGCCGCCACCGTCTGGTTGAACGTGGTGTGAATGCGGTGGTCCCCTCTGATGAGCGCCGGCAGCGCGTCGAGGTAGGTCGACTTAATCTTGGCGCGCTCGCGGTACTCCAGTACCTTGGCGACCAGCTCGTCGGTCTGGGCAAGGTCGGCGAGGACCTTGGCGTTGGTCGAGTAGAAGCCCCGCTTGGTGCGCTTCATGCCAAACGTGGGCAGCTTGCACACGTCGAAGAGGATGTGCGAGAGCTGCTGCGGTGAATCGATGTTGAAGTCCTCCCCCGCCATGGCATGGATATCCGAGGCCATCTGGTCTATCTCGGCGCCCAGCTCGGCGGACTGGCGAGCGAGAATCGCGGGGTCAACGGAGAGTCCTACGCGCTCCATCTGCGCAAGCACCGGCAAGAGGGGCATCTCTATCTTGTCCATGACGTCCGCGGAACCGTCATTGGCAAGGCGCTGCGCAAGCACCGGCACCAGCAGGCGCGAGGCAACAGCCTCGACGGCGGCAGCGGGGGCCGCGTCCTCCTCCGGAAGTGCAGACGAGAGGAACTGTTCGGCAAGGCCGCGCACCTCAAAGGAGGAGCGGTCGGATTCCAGCAGGTAGGCGGCAACACCCACATCGAAGATGCGGTCTGGGACAACACTTCCAGCTGCCATGGTCTCGGGGAGCGACGAGTCTACCGGCGAGAGGCGATGGAAGAGCGCCTTGACGTCGCCCGCCGCCACGTGGCCCTCCGCAAACGCCAGCCTCAGCGCGGCGTTCGCCGCATCGCCGGCAAAGCGCAGAAGCACGTCGTCGGCAGCGGAAACCCACAGCGTGTAGCCCTGCGAGAACAGCGTGCCTGCGGACGGGTCCTCCTCGACGGCGCAGCCAAGCCAAGTTCCAGCCTTGACGGCGTCCTCGAGCGCGACGGTCGCGGCGTCATGCTCGAGCGGCTTGGGCACGAGGACGACAGCCGGTGCAGCAGGGGCCGCAGGGGCCGCAGCATCCGCCGCGGAGTTCTGCTCGCCTGCGGCTGTCACGCGCGGGGCGTCTCCGCCAAGGCGGGCAAGCCTGCCCGTGAGCCCCGTGAAGCCCAGCGCCGAGAAGGCCTTAGTGACCTCGGTGGGGTCGAAAGTTGGGAACTTGGCGTCGGAGAGCTCGATGTCGATGGGGGCATCGGTGCGGATGGTCGCGATCTCGCGGGAGAGCAGGGCGTCGTCCACGTGCGCGCGGAGGTTCTCGCCCATCTTGCCCTTGACCTCGTCCGCGTGGGCAATGACCTCGTCGAGGTTGCCGTACTTCACGATGAGCGCGGCTGCCTTCTTGGGACCAATTCCCGGCACGCCCGGGATGTTGTCCGAGGTGTCGCCCTTGAGGCCGTAGAAGTCTGGCACCAGGTCGGGGGTGATGCCGTGGTAGAGGTCGTCGACGCTCTCGGGAGTCATGATCTGGACCTCGGAGACGCCCTTCTTGGTAGAGACGATCTTTACGTGTTCGGTTGCCAGCTGGTACATGTCGCGGTCGCCGGTGAAGAGCAGCATTTCGTAACTCGCTTCCTCCCCGCGGCGGGCAAGGGTGCCCAGGATGTCGTCGCCCTCCCAGCCCTCGAGCTCGCAGACAGGCACGTCAAGCACGCGGAGCAGGTCCTTCACCATGGGGAACTGCTCGTGGAGGGCCTCGTCCATGGGCGGGCGCTGCGCCTTGTACTGGGGGAGCTTCTCCATGCGCACCTTGGGCTTGCCCTTGTCGAAGGCGCAGATGACGCCGTCGGGACGGAAGGTTTCGACCATCTTGATGAACATGTTGAAGAACCCAAAGAGGGCATTGGTCGAGCGACCGTCCGGCGCGGTCATGGGCTGCATGATGGCGTGGTAGGCACGGTGCATGAGCGAGTTGCCGTCGATGACGGCTATGGTTCGGCACGCGGCGGACGTGGTGGTCGTGACCGCGGTGGTGGATTCTGGCATGAGTCTGTCCCCTCTCGTGTTGACCAACCTATTCTACCGAGGAGCCAGACGGAATTGGCTACCGCTGCACGATGAGCGAGAGGTACCCACAGCTTCGCAGGCGCTGGGAGGTCAAACGGCAGACCAGGGGGCGCCCGATGAACGACAGGCGGGTCATCATGCATCGAACTACCCTACCTTGCACAACTTTTCGGTTCTGTGCGCCGAACTGGCCTTCGTTACACGTACTTTCGGCAGACCCCCGAGTATCGCAATTCAATTGGCACTACATGTTGTATGAATTTGCATGCATTAAACTACATGTAGTAATCGCTACTTGATCTACCCCTGAAACCACATGTAACGAAGACCAGTTCGGCGCAAAAACGCGCGATTTTGTGTAACGAAGGGCACTTCGGCGCAATCTTTGAGCGATAGCGCCACCCCCAGAGGCACCCGGCGCACGTCGCGCCGGTCCTCGCCAGTCGCGGACGCCTCCCCCGTCCCTCAACCTTCCTTTCTTCGAAATTGCGTAGAAACAAGCTCTTCCAGCATTGGGAAACAAAGCCACGGTACAGTAGTGTGCGTACAAGGACGCCAGGCGAGCAGCAACCCTCGCCGTGGTGCCTCCGGGAAAGTTCAGGGACAGGAGAAGAGGCAGTATGGCAACAGACAAGGTCTCAGAGGAATACGGGAGCCTGCTGTTCACCGACAAGGACATGCAGGAGCGTCTCCCCAAGCCGACCTACAAGAAGCTCATGCAGGTCATCAAGGAGGGCGCGCCTCTCGATATCGACATCGCCAACGAGGTCGCCCATGCCATGAAGGAGTGGGCGCTCGAGAAGGGCGCCACGCACTACACCCACTGGTTCCAGCCGCTGACGGGCATCACGTCCGAGAAGCACGACAGCTTCATCTCCCCCAAGGGTGACGGCTCGGTGCTCATGACCTTCTCCGGCAAGGAGCTGGTCCAGGGCGAGCCCGACGCCTCGAGCTTCCCCTCCGGCGGCCTGCGCGCCACCTTCGAGGCCCGCGGCTACACCGTGTGGGATCCCACCAGCCCCGCCTTCATCAAGGACGAGGTACTCTGCATCCCCACCGCCTTCATCAGCTACACCGGCGAGGCGCTCGACAAGAAGACCCCGCTGCTTCGCTCCGAGGTCGCCCTCGAGAAGCAGGCCAAGCGCCTGCTGGCGCTCTTCGGCCAGAAGCCTCACCGCGTCTACACCACCATTGGCCCGGAGCAGGAGTACTTCCTCATCAAGGAGGAGGACTACCAGGCCCGTCCCGACCTCATCCTCACCGGCCGCACGCTCTTTGGCTGCGAGCCCGCCAAGGGCCAGGAGCTCGAGGAGCACTACTTCGGCGCCATTCGTCCCACGGTCAACGAGTTCATGAAGGAGCTCGACGACGAGCTATGGAAGCTCGGCATTCCCGCCAAGACCAAGCACAACGAGGTCGCACCGAGCCAGCACGAGCTTGCCCCCATCTTCGAGAGGGGTTCGCTTGCCATCGACGATAACCTCCTCACCATGGAGAAGATGAAGCTCATCGCTTCTCACCACGGCCTGGTGTGCCTGCAGCACGAGAAGCCCTTCGACTACGTGAACGGCTCCGGCAAGCACAACAACTGGTCGCTGTGCGCCGACAACAAGAACCTCCTCGAGCCGGGCGACGACCCGCAGGACAACCTGCAGTTCCTGGTCTTTCTCGCCTGCCTGGTTGCTGCCGTTGATGACCACGCCGACCTGCTACGCATGTCCGTGGCCTCTGCCGGTAACGACCACCGCCTTGGCGCCAACGAGGCGCCTCCGGCAATCATCTCCGTCTTCCTGGGCGACGCCCTCACGCCTATCGTCGAGGCGCTCGTGAAGAAGGAGCAGCCCGAGGCCCACGATCGCGAGTCCATCGACCTTGGCGTGCCTCAGCTGCCCGAGGTCCTTCGCGACAACACCGACCGCAACCGCACCTCCCCGTTCGCCTTCACCGGCAACAAGTTCGAGTTCCGTATGTGCGGCAGCCAGCAGAACCTCTCCGATCCCAACGTCGTCCTCAACACCGCAGTCGCCGAGCAGTGTGAGCGCTTCGTGGACTACGTTGCCGATCGCGCCGACGAGGACTTCACCACCGTCGCCATGCGCTTCGTGCGCCACACCTTCCGCGATCACCAGCGCATCCTCTTCGACGGCAACGGCTACTCCGAGGAGTGGGAGGCCGAGGCAGCTCGTCGTGGTCTGCCCAACCTTAAGACCACGCCGGATGCCCTCCCCGCGATGGTCAAGCCCGAGAACATCAAGTTCTTCGAGAAGTACGGCGTCCTCAGCGAGTCCGAGGTCCACGCTCGTTACGTGGCCAAGGCCGAGCAGTACGCAAAGCTGCTCAACATCGAGGCCAACACCATGGTCTACATGACGCGCCACATGTACCTACCTGCCCTCTTCGACTACTCCGGCGACATCGCCACGAGCGTCGCGACTAAGGCCGAGCTGGGCATTGACGCCAAGGCCGAAAAGAAGATGGTGAGCGTCCTCACCGACGGCATCAACGCCATCTCCGACGCCGTGGATGACCTTGAGGCCAAGAACGCCCAGGCCAAGGGCCTTGAGGATCCGCAGGCAGCCGATGACTGCTACCGCGACGTCGTCATCCCCGCAATGACCGCGCTGCGCACCGCCGTCGATGACATGGAGAAGGTCTGCGGCCACGACTACTGGCCTGTCCCGAGCTACAACAAGATGCTGTTCTACGTGTAGGCAACAGGCGCACAGATCAGTATGAAAGCGCCCCGTCTCGGCTGAGACGGGGCGCTTCTTCTATCGTGCCTGTCTAACTCCCCTACGCGCGGTGCTCGCTTGGCATACGCACTCCGTCCACAATGCGCACGATGCCACAGTAGACCAGCGCAATGCCACAGATGACCATGGTCGTGTCAGCAAAGAGACCAGGCGAGAACAGCACCAGCACACCCAGCACGATGGCGAGAATGGCACCTACCTTGGCTGTTCCAGCGCTCGGTAGGCCAAGCGCCTGCAAGGCATTTGCGCCGTACAGGGAGTTGAGGCCGGAGACCAGGATGAAGATGCCCAGCAGGATGAAGATCCACGTCACAAAGAAGCCTGGGATGTTCACCAGAAGGATGCCAAAGAGCAGCTCGACGATACCGGCGTAGAGGTCAGCGGTCGAGAGGATCACGCTCCAGCGCGTGAGCGCGCTTGCCAGAGAGACAATGCCCATGACAACCAGCACCCATCCAAGCATGACAGTAATCGTAAGCATGGCGGATTGCGGGTTGGTGAAGAGAATGATGCCCATAGCCGCCAGCGCAACGCCAGAGACGATGGTCCCCAACTTAGTACTCGTAAACTTCTGGTCCATGGCATGCCTCCAGACGTGCGGACAGACTAACACACTCAGCTCATACCCATTGAAGGCACCAGCCAATACAAAAAGGCGGGTGCCCCCACGCGATAGCGCAGTGAGCACCCGCCAATGAGACAAAGGGAAACTCCCTTTGTCTCACAGTGCGTGAACGTCGCCTTTTGTGAAGCTCACAAAGGCATCGTCGCCCACCTCGTAGATCTTATGGGTCTTGGGGTTGAAGTCCTGAATCTTGACAAGGGTGTTGCCTACCATGACCTGGTAGTTCTGGTAGCTGCCCATGAAGCGCGAGAGGGTGACCTTGCAGTGGAGGACGCCCTCGTCAGCGAGGGTGGCCGCCTCGGGACGCAGCACCAGGGTGATGTCATCGCCCACACTGTGGGCAGAAACGCCGTCAACCTCCACGCTGTGCCCCTCGATGGTCGCGACGCCGGTGTCGCCCTCCTTCTCGGCAAGCTTGCCACGCAGGAAGTTGGACTCGCCAATGAAGTCGGCCACAAACTCGTCGACGGGGCGATAGTAGACGGCATGCGGGTCGCCAACCTGGTCGATGACGCCGCGCTTCATGACAATGATCCTGTCGGCGATGGCCATGGCCTCGGACTGGTCGTGCGTGACGTAAACGGCCGTGATGCCCGCCTCCTGCTGGATGCGGCGCACCTCGGTGCGCATCTCAACGCGAAGCTTGGCGTCAAGGTTCGAGAGTGGCTCGTCGAAGAGCAGGACCGAGGGCTCGATGACCAGGGCACGCGCCAGCGCAACGCGCTGCTGCTGGCCGCCCGAGAGCTGGTTGGTCATGCGATCCTCCATGCCCTCCAAGCCAACCATGCCCAGGATGCGCGTGACCTTGTCGCGTATCTCGTCGGCGGGGAGCTTGCGGATCTTGAGGCCGTACGCCACGTTATCAAAGATGTTGTAGTGCGGGAGCAGAGCGTAGCTCTGGAAGACCATGGCCGTGTCGCGCTTGTTGGGCGTGAGGTCGTTGATGGGCTCGCCGCCCAGGTAGATCTGTCCCTCGTCCGGGCTCTCGAAACCAGCGATCATGCGCAGGATGGTGGTCTTACCGCAGCCAGAGGGGCCAAGCAGCGTCACGAACTCACCGGGCGCTATCTCCAGGTTGGCGTCGTGGACGGCGTAGAAGTCCTTCTTTGTCTTGGGGTCCTGATAGATCTTGGAGATGTGCTCAAGGCGCACACCCTTCTTCTCCTTGGCCATGGGTTACTCCCCCTCGCTCTGGGCGTTGATCTTTGCGCTGGTGCCAAAGTGCTTGATGAAGACATTCATAAGCACGACGGCCGCGTACGTGATGATGATGAGGATCGTGGCAAAGGCGCAGGCAATGCCATAGGCGCCCTTCTCGGCGTACTCGTTGATCTGCACGGTGATCATGAGCGTCTGCGGCGTGACCAGCAGGATGACCGCCGAGATTGCCGTGATGGAGCGCACAAAAGCGGTGACGAGGCCAGAGAGGAACGAGTCCTTGATGAGCGGCAGCGTCACGGTCATGAAGACCTGGAAGCTGTTGGCGCCCATGTCGTAGGCGGATTCCTCAATGGACTTGTCAATCTGGCGCAACGCCGAGATGCCCGAGCGCGTACCGGTTGGCAGCGACCTCACGATGAACACGATGACGAGAATGGCCGCCGTTCCGTAGAGCCCCTGCATAAACCCGGAGTGGAAGACGCCGCTCGAGAAGCCGCGGATGAAGCCGACGCCCAGGACGGTGCCGGGTACGGCCATGGCGAGCATGGAGACAAACTCGATGAAGCCACGGCCGGGGAAGCGCCGCTTCACCACGAGGTAGGCGATGACCATCGAGAGCAGGGCCGTAAGCGGTGCCGCAATGAGCGACAGGCCAAACGAGTCGGCAAAGGCCTCGAAGCCGTGGTGGAGGGTAAAGACCTGGATGAACCACTTGGGCGTGAGAGAGTAGTCATAGCCCCACGTCTTGAACAGTGCACCAAACGGCACGCACACGTAGAGCGCCACAACAAAGATGGCAACGGCGCCGCACAGGACGGAAAGCGGGATGCGCACGGAGTTGTCGGCGATGAGCATGCGCCCTCGCGCGGCCTTGCCCGTGAGGGTAGCTGTACTCTTGCGCTCGAGCACGTACTTCTGAACGATGAACATAATGAGCGTGATGCCGAGAAGCACGCACGACATGGCAGAGGCGCCCTGCTTGTCATAGGCACCCGTAATCTGCAGGTAGATGGACGTGGCAAGCGTGTCATAGGAGCCACCGATGATCATGGGGTTCGCAAAATCGGCGATGGACTCCATGAAGGAGACGAGAAACGCGTTGCCCATGCCCGGCAGGATGAGCGGCAGTGTGACGCTGGTGAAGACCTTCCAGCGAGAGGCGCCCATGTCGCGCGCAGCCTCCTCAAGCGAGGGGTCGATGTTTCTCAGGAGGCCCCTGAACATCATGTAGCACACGGGGAAGAACGTGAGCGTCTGCACGAGGGCGATGCCCCAGAAGCCGTAGACGTTGTTGTCATAGATTCCCAGAAGCGTGCGGGTGATGAGGCCCGCCTTGCCAAAGAGCAGGATTACCGAAAGCGACAGCACAAACGGCGGAGAGACCACGGGGAGCATGGAGACGAGCTTGAAGAGCCCGCTCATGAAGCGCGACTTGAGGTTGACGTACACCTCGACGTAGGCAAAGAGCAGGCCGATGAGCGTGGCCACTATGCCTACGAAGAGCCCCAGGACCAGCGTGTTGCTGATGGCCGTCTCGAAAGACGGCATGGCCAGCACGCGCTGGAACACGGAAAGCGTGGGGCCGCTCTCCCCCACCACGGCATCGACGAGCAGGATTGCCAGCGGATACAGGATGAACAGGGTCAAGAACACGATCAGGACGATGATCGTGGTGACAAGTATTGGATCCGCCAGCAACTTCTTCTGGTCCAGCCGAGCACTCTGACCTCGTGCCATGGCATCTCTCCTCTCGCTTGACGCACTCCGCCCCGAGGCATGCGACGCCCCGGGGCGGAAGGCAGGGTGCTACTCGGTCTGGAAGCGGTCGTCGCCGCCACCGAGGGCGTTCATGATGTCAGAGACGTACTGCTCGGTGTTCTCCTTGGCGTCCTCGAAGTCGTAGTTCATGACGTTGTTGGGGTCGAGGCCGTACTCCTCGACAACCGCCGGCTGCTTTGCGTCATCGATGACCAGGAACTGGTAGGCGCCAACCTCCTGGGCACGCTCGACGCACTGCGGCGAGAGAGCGTACTCGATCCAGAGCTTGGCGGCGTTCTCGTGCTTGCAGCCCTTGAAGATGGCAGTAGCGCCAACCTCGTACGAGGCGCCGGAGGACGGAATCACAAGGCCGATGTTCTGGTAGCCGTTGTCAACAATCTGGTAGATGGCGTCGTGCAGGAAGCCGATGCCAATGGTGCACTCGCCGGTACCCACGTTCTTGGACGGGCCGGAGCCACTCTTGGTGTAGACCTGCACGTTCTTGTCCAGGTCGACCAGGTACTTGATGCCGTCGTCGTGACCGTACTTCTGGATGACCGTGTTGAGGATGAGCTTTGCCGTGCCGGCCGTGTTGTAGTTGGACATCCAGATGAGGTCCTTGTACTTCTCGTCGAGAAGATCCGGCCAGTCCTGCGGGGCGTCGAGGCCCTTGCGCTCGAGCTCGTCCTTGTTGTAGAAGAAGCCGAGGATGCCCTTGTAGATACCGTACCAGTTGCCATCGGCGTCACGGAACTTGTCCGAGATGAGGTGCGAGGCGTTCTTTGCCTCGTAGGGCTCGAGGATGCCCTTGGTCACGGCAACGTTGTAGGGATCGGTGGTTCCGCCAAACCAGACGTCTGCGGAGGGGTTGCCGTTCTCCTCTTCCACCTTTGACTCGACCTCGCCCGTGGAGAGGCGCTGATAGGAGGTCTCAATGCCAAAGAGCTCCTGGAAGTGCTGGGCGCAGGCGGCCACGTGCTGCTCCTCGCAGGAACCGTAGACCACGAGCTTACCGTCCTTCTTGGCGGCCTCGATCACGTCGTCGCTCGCGATGCGGGACAGGTCGTCCGAGCCGGAGCTCGAGCTGGTGTCGGTGCCGCTGGAGCTGGAGCCCGACGTGTCTGATCCACCGCACGCGGCAAGGCCAAGGCCTGCTGCTGCGACAGCAGTCGTGCCAAGAAACTCCCTACGAGATACGTTCTTCATGGGACACCCCAATCCAGCGGGCCTTCCTGAGGCCCGCTACGTTGCGCCGTGGCATGCCGCGGCTCTCCCTATGCCCCCAAGGCCAGATGCCTTGGTTCTTTTATCAAGCTTTACACTTATCGTTTATTTTTCTTACAGAATTCGGTTATCGAGGGAGGGGTATCCCCAAGCGGCATGCGTGGGGGGCTGAGCGGGGCTTAGTTGTTTGCGTTTGGTGGGAAGCCGCTGCGTTTACGCCAGCAGCGCCTTGATGCCAATGCCGATAAGCACGCAGCCGCCAAGGATCTCGGCGCGGTCGCCGAGGATCGTGCCCAGCTTGCGCCCAAGCGCCAGCGCGATGACGCAGCAGATGGCGGTGGTAATGCCGATGGTGCACACGGAGAGGAGCAGGGCAACGGTCTGGGCGCGCAGCGAAACGCCAACCGCAAAGGCGTCGATAGCAGTGGCGATGGCCTGGACGAAGAGGGTCCAGAGGGTAAGCCTCCCCTTCGCGGGCGCGGGCTCGCAGTTGCGGCACGCGCGAATGGACGAGACGCCCTCGCGCACCATGTTGCCGCCGATGATGCCCAGGATGACCAGGGTTACGATGCCCGCGTAGCTCTCGATGAAGTCCGCTGCGACGCCACCCAGGTAATAACCCGCAACCGGCATGAGCGCCTGGAAGACACCGAAGAAGACCGGCATGAGCGCGATCCTGGAGATTCGCTCGTCCCTGAAGGCAAAGGTGTTCGAGATGGTGACCGAGAATGCGTCCGCCGAGAGGGCGAGGCCGAGTACGACAATCTCCAGCAGGCTCAATCTGACTCCCTGAAGGCAGACGACAATCAAGCTCTTAATGTTACCCAAGCAATCGCAACGTAAGGTAATAGCTGTGCCGCTCCCCAAAACGCACAAGTTAGATTATCCTAAAAGCTTGATTTGCATCCATTGCTGGCCGTGGACGCGGCCTGCGTTGCGTACCCCGAGGAGTGCGAGCATGCCCTCTCTGATAACGCACCACATCTTTGGCGAGGACGCCGCACAGCGCCTTCCCGAGGGTCTTGTCGACGGCGAGGAGGAGCTTCTCGCCTTCCTGCTGGGCAACGAGGGCCCCGACCCCTTCTTTGTGCGCTTCCGCACCATCCCGGCACGCGTTGCCACATGTCGTCACCTCGCGCATGACATGCACGCCAGCCATATAACCCAGGCATTTGGCGACATCCGCTCCTCGGTGGGGCACCTGCCAGTCGAGGACGAGCGCATTGGCAGAGCGTTTGCGCTGGGGCTTCTCGGCCATTATGTGCTGGACCGTACGGCGCATCCGCTGATCTACGCGCAGCAGTACGCTCTGCTGGAGCAGCCCGGCCTCTCCGACGCCACGCATGAGATCCGCGCGATCATCGAGAGCGACATAGACTCCTGGATCCTCTGGGAGAAGCGCCACGTCACGGTGCTCGAGCACCACCCGGCTTCCGACCTCATGCGCACCACACGCGTCGACCGCGTGGGTGGCACGATCTTCTCGCAGGTGGCGTTTGCCGTCTTTGGCCTCAACGTGGGTCCCGAGGAGTACGGTGCAGCGGTGAGCGACTACCAGTGGGTGTATCGCCGAATTGAGCCGGCGGGGTCTGCCAAGACCCGCCTTATAGGAGCAGCTGAGCGCCTGGCGCGGCCGCACTCCATGGCGGAGTCGTTCGCCCACCGCGTGGCGGAGTCCGACGAGTGCGCCTCGGCGAACCTCGAGCGCCGCGAGTGGACTAACCCCTTTACGGGAGAGAAACGCCACGCGAGCTTTGCCGACCTGTTCGAGGAGGCGCTTGTGACGTATCCGCAGCTGGCGGAGGCGTTTGTCCGTGGGGACAGGGAGCGCTTCGACGCGATTGTGGGCGGCCTCAACTACGACGGCCGCCCGGTGTAGGCGCGACCGCAGGCGCCGCACCGATTGCGTCGGCTGCGCAAACGAGCCCTCGGGCGAGAAAATGGCGCCCGAACAGGGGTTTTGTACGTAATCTTTGCTGTAACGAGCCCTCCGGCGCCAAATTGACGCCGGAGGGCTCAATTCGTACACGATAGCTACGAAAACGCACCTTGGGGCGCCAGCGCGTGGGGCGGGCGCCAGCGGGGTGAGACAACGGGAAGCTCCCTTTGTCTCATATCCACACGAGGGTGTTGGGGGGTGCGGGGTCATCTCCCCCGTCGCCGGCACTGTCGGTGCCGCCTGCAGCTCCAGCGGTAGAGCCCGTCCACTCGGACGACTCCTCAAGCCACGTCCTTGTGGGCTCATCGAGCTCGGGTGTGTCCTTCTCGACGCCACCCTCCATCCAGAGGAGCTTATCAGGCTCGCCCTGCGCATCCGGAGAGGACCACAGCAGGCCGTCCCTCCCGGCTGCGGCATCGGACCGCCGGGCCCCACTTCTTTTGAGCGAGAGGTGCCTCTCTCTCATCTCGGTCATCCTGAGCGGTGCGGACGAGGCGTGTGACATGGCCTTTTCCTCCAATCGGGAACGAGAAGTGGCACAGGCAGGCGGCGAGAAGCGCGCCAGGCAGCGATCCCAAAAGCGCTCGGCCGGCCCCAAGTGGAACCGGCCGAGAAGAAGCTCCTAGAGCCCCAGCTCGCTGGCAACCTCACCGGCACAAGCAAGGCCATCGGAGATAGCGGCTACCACGAGCGACGAGCCCGAACGCGCGTCGCCGGCGGCAAAGACGGGCACCTTACCCTCTCCCACGGTGCGGTGAGAGCCCGCGGCGGCTAGCTTGGGCCTCACGCCACCACGCACCTCCTCGGTCGTGACGCCCAGCGCGTCGTAGACCGAGGCCTCGGGACCGGTGAAACCCATGGCGAGAAGGACCAGCTGCGCCGGAATCTCGCGCTCGGAGCCCTCAATGGGCTCGGCCTTGCCGTGGGACCAGTCGAGCGAGACCACGCGCAGGCCACGGACGCCGCCGTTCTCGTCCTCTAGCACCTCAAGCGTGTTTGTCGCCCAAGTGCGCGGGTCTGCGCCCTGCACCAGCTCGGCCTCCACCTGGCCGTAGTCGGTCTTCTTGACGTTGGGCCACTCCGGCCACTGGTTGGAGGCTGCTCGAACCTCGGGCGGGGCCGGCAGGAACTCCAGCTGGTGGACACTCTTGGCGTGCTGACGCAGCGCGGTTGCCACGCAGTCGGTGCCGGTGTCACCGCCGCCGATGACTACCACGTCCTTGCCCTCGGCGCTTACCGCAGGCGTCTCGGCGTGGCCGTCGAGAAGCGCCTTGGTCTGTGCTGTGAGGTAGTCCACGGCAAAGACCACGTTGGGGTTGTCCGCGCCGGGAACGCGCAGGCCACGCGCCTGAGCGGCACCCGCGGCCACGACCACGGCGTCGAAGCCGGCAAGCTCGGCGGCAACCTCGGGCGAGGTGGCGTCGGCACCGCAGCGAATCTCGATGCCGCTCTTCTCCATGAGGTCGAGCCTGCGCTCGACGACCTCCTTGGGGAGCTTCATGTTGGGGATGCCGTACATGAGCAGGCCGCCTGCACGGTCGTGGCGCTCGAAGAGCGTCACCCGCGCACCGCGGCGCGCGAGCTCCCACGACGTAGCCAGGCCGGCGGGGCCGGATCCAACCACGGCGACGCGGGGTGCGTCCTCGGCGGCAGCAGCAAGCGGCGCGGGGCCGCCCGCAGCCCACTCGTGGTCGGAGATGGCGCGCTCGTCATCCTTGATGGTGGTGGGCTCATCCTCAAGGCCCAGGTTACACGCGGCCTCGCAGGGAGCGGGGCACACGCGGCTCGTGAACTCGGGCAGCGGGTTGGTGAGCGCCAGGCGCTCGGCGGCATCGTTCCACATGCCGCGCCACATGAGGTCGTTCCACTCGGGAATCAGGTTGTGCAGCGGGCATCCCGAGCTGCGCGCCTTGCCAAACGAGAAGCCCGTCTGGCAGAACGCCACGCCACAGTACATGCAGCGACTGGCCTGCGAGCGCTGGTCCTTCTCGTCCAGCGGCACGGCAAACTCGCCAAAGTCCTTGAGTGTCTCGGCTGCGGGCCTCTCGCCGTGGGCGACCCTTCCGAGGTCGATGTAAGCTCCGACCTTGCCCATGGCCTACCTCCCGTTCCTCATGGTCTCGAAGGCGATCTCGATTGCCTCGTCGTGGGTCTTGCCCGCGGCCTCAGCGGCCTCGGTGAGCTCGAGGGCAACCTCGTACTCGTGCGGGATGACCTTCACGAACTTGTCCTTGATGTCGTCGAACATGTAAAGCATCTTGATGCCGCGCGGGCTCTTGGTCCTTCTCGCGTGCTCCTCGATAAGGGCACGGATGGTCTGGAAGTCGCGCTCGGTTGGCCGCTTAAGTTCGACCATGTCGGTGTTGCAGCGGCTAGACAGCGTGCCGTACTCGTCGTAGACGAAGGCCACACCGCCGCTCATGCCAGCGGCAAAGTTGATGCCAACCTCACCCAGGATGAGCGCCATGCCGCCCGTCATGTACTCGCAGCCGTGGTTGCCCACGCCCTCGCACACGATAGTGGCGCCGGAGTTGCGCACGCCAAAGCGCTGGCCGGCCAGGCCATTGATGAAGCCCTTACCGGCCGTGGCGCCATAGAAGGCCACGTTGCCAATGGAGACGTTCTCGTCGAACTTGTACGTGGCGCTGGGTGCGGGGGCAACCGTGAGGATGCCGCCCGAGAGGCCCTTGCCAAAGTAGTCGTTGGCATCGCCGATCACGTTGATGGTGATGCCGGCCGGCAGGAAGGCGCCAAAGCTCTGGCCGCCGGAGCCAACGCAGTCGATGGTGATGGAGCCCTCGGGAAGTCCCTCCGGGTGCGCACGCGTGACCTCGGAGCCGAGCATGGTGCCCACGCAGCGGTTCACGTTGGCGATGTCGGCGTGGAAATGCACCGGGGTGAGCGTGCGGCGCGCGGTCTCGGTGTAGGGCACAAAGAGCGTGGCATCCAGCGTGCTCGAGAGCTCGTCTGCCGGACCCATCTCGGGCAGGAAGTGACGGGCGGCAGCGCCGGGCACGCTCTTGCCAAACTCGTTGGTGACACTAGCGAGGACGGGCGAGAGGTCGATGGTGTTTGCCTTCCAGTTGCCCGGGACCTCCACCTGGCGCAGGCACTCGGGATGGCCGACCATCTCCTGGACCGTGCGGAAGCCCAGCTCGGCCATGATGTGGCGCAGCTCCTCGGCCACCAGGTACATGAAGTTGACCACGTACTCGGGCTTGCCGTGGAAGCGCTTGCGCAGCTCGCAGTTCTGCGTGGCGATGCCCATGGGGCAGGTGTCCGTCTGGCAGTCGCGCTGCATGAGGCAGCCAAGCGAGAGCAGCGCGGCCGTGCCAAAGTCAAAGACCTCGGCGCCGAGAAGCGCGGCCACGGCCACGTCGCGACCGTCCATGAGCTTGCCGTCTGCCTCCAGCTCCACGCGCGAGCGCAGGCCGTTCTTGAGCAGCGTCTGCTGGGTCTCGGCAAGGCCAAGCTCCAGCGGCAGGCCCGTGTGGTAGATGGAGTCACGCGGCGCGGCACCGGTGCCGCCGTTGGCGCTCGAGATCAAAATCTTGTTCGCGCCGCCCTTGGCAACGCCCGTGGCGATGGTGCCCACACCCGCCTCGGAGACCAGCTTTACCGAGACCGTGGCCTTGGGGTTGGCGTTCTTGAGGTCAAAGATGAGCTCGGCCAGGTCCTCGATGGAGTAGATGTCGTGGTGCGGCGGGGGCGAAACAAGGCCCACGCCAGGCGTGGAGTTACGCACCTTGGCGATCCACGGCCAGACCTTTGTGCCGGGCAGGTGCCCGCCCTCGCCGGGCTTGGCGCCCTGGGCCATCTTGATCTGAATCTCCTCGCCGGAGACCAGGTAGCGGCTCGTCACGCCAAAGCGCGCAGAGGCAACCTGCTTGACCTTGGAGTTTGCGGAGTCGCCGTTGGCAAGCGTGGTCTCGCGGTCGGGATTCTCGCCACCCTCACCCGTGTTGGACTTGGCCCCAATGCGGTTCATGGCAATCGCGAGCGCACGGTGTGCCTCGTCAGAGATGGCGCCAAAGCTCATGGCGCTAGTCTCGAAGCGCTTCACGATGGAGTCAGCGCTCTCGACCTCGTCCAGGGGCACGGGCCCTGAGGCCAGCGGAACAAACTCGAGGAGGTCGCGCAGCATGATGGCGCGGCCCTTGGGGTGGAGCGCCTTTGAGTACTCCGAGAAGAGCTCGGGACTGTTCTCGCGCACGGCACGATGCAACAGGTAGATGACCTGCGGGGTGATGATGTGCTCCTCGCCGCCAAGCGGGCGCCACTTGGTGATGCCGGAGCTTGCCATCTGCGTGGGCGCGGGTGTCTTGAGCAGCGCCAGCGCCTCGTCGTAGCGCTCGTTGCACTCGCGCTCCACGCCGTCCTCGTCGAGGCCGCCCACGCGCGAGACGGTACCCGTGAAGCAGCGATCAACAAAGCCCTGGTCAAAGCCAACGATCTCGAAGATCTGCGCGGAGTGGTAGCCCTGCATCGTGGAGATGCCCATCTTAGACATGATCGAGGTGATGCCAGCGTTGACCGCGCGGTCGTAGTTGGCGATGCCCTCCTCGGCGCTCACGCCCAGAGAGCCGCTCTCCGCCAGGGCGGTGATGCACGCGTGCGCCATGTAGGGGTAGATACCCGAGGCGGAGTAGCCCACGAGCGTGGCGTAGTCGTGCGGGGTGATGGCGTCGCCGCACTCCACCACGATGTCCGCCTTCATGCGGATGCCGGTGCGGATCATGTGGTTGTGGACGGCCGAGACCGAGAGGAGCGACGGGATGGGAACCTGACCCTCGCCCGCGCGGTCGGAGATGACCACCACGTTGGCGCCGGCGCGCACGGCCTTCTCGACGCCCGCGCACAGGGACTCGAGCGCCGCCCTGAGCGCGCCCTCCCCCGCCTCGCGCGGGTAGGTGGCCGAGAAGCACGCGGCATGGAAACCCTGACGGTCAAGCGAGGCGATGCGCTGGAACTCGTCCTTGGTGAGAATGGGGTCATCCAGGCGTAGGAGCTGGCAGTTCTTGCGGGAGTCCTCGAGCATGTTGCCGTGGTTGCCCAGGTAGAGCACAGAAGACGTCACGAAGCTCTCGCGCAGCGCGTCGATGGGCGGGTTGGTGACCTGCGCGAAGAGCTGGTTGAAGTAGTCGAAGAACGAGCGCGGGTGACCGGAGAGCACGGCGAGAGGAACGTCGGAGCCCATGGACGCCAGGGGCGGCTTGCCCGTGTTGGCCATGGGGCGCACGGCCTCCTCGACGTCATCGAAGTGGTAGCCGTGACGGGCCAGGCGCTGGGTGAGGGACACTTCGGCATCGATGGCCTCGAAGGGGTTCTTCTCGCTCTTGGCAAGATCTGCCACCGAGAGGGTCTCCTCGTCGATCCAGTCGCGGAAGGGCTTCTGAGCGGCAAAGTGGGCCTTGACCTCGTCGTCCCAGATGATGCGGCCCTGGGAGGGATCGACGACGAACATCTGGCCGGGACCGAGCGAGCCCGTCTGCAGAATCTCGTCGGGCTCGATGGAGAGGGCTCCCGCCTCGGAGGCAAGTATCATGCGGTCGTCGTGCGTGACGTAGTAGCGAGCGGGACGCAGGCCGTTCCTGTCCAGTGCGGCACCGGTGATGCGGCCGTCCGAGAAGGCGATGGCGGCAGGACCGTCCCAGCTCTCGGTGAGCATGGACTGGTAGCAGTCGTAGGCGCGGCGCGCGTCGGAGAGCTGCTTGTTCTTGTCCCACGGCTCGGGGAGCAGCATCGTGACGGCGCGCGAGAGGGGCCTGCCGTTCATGGTGAGGAACTCGAGGACGTTGTCAAGGATGGCGGAGTCCGAGCCCTCGCGGTTGATGACGGGCATCACGCGGCCAAGGTCCGCGCCAAGCACGGGCGAGTAGAACTCGGACTCGCGGGCGCGAATCCAGTTGACGTTGCCGCGCAGCGTGTTGATCTCGCCGTTGTGGACGATGTAGCGGTTGGGGTGGGCGCGCTCCCAGCTGGGCGTGGTGTTGGTGGAGTAGCGGGAGTGCACGAGGGCCAGAGCCGACTCTGCGGCGGCGTCGTTCAGGTCCAGGTAGAAGTTGCGCATCTGGGTGGCAACGAGCATGCCCTTGTACACGATGGTGCGCGAGCTCATCGAGCACACGTAGAAGATCTTGCCCTCGAGCGCGTGGTGGGCGGCTGCGGTCTTCTCGATGGAGCGGCGGCACACGTAGAGCTTGCGCTCGAACTCGTCGCCCGCGGGCACGTCTGCCGGACGCCCAAGGAACGCCTGGTAGATGGTGGGCATGCAGGCCAGTGCCGTCTCGCCCAGGTCATGCGGGTCGATGGGCACCTCTCGCCAGAAGAGCAGGGGGATGCCCTGCTCGGCGCAGCCCTCCTCGAAGACGCGGCACGCCACCTGCGCGCCCTCCGCGTCCTGCGGGAAGAAGACCATGGCCACGCCGTACTCGCCCTCGTCGGGGAGCAGGTGGCCGTACTTCTGAGCCTCCTTGCGGAAGAAGCGGTGCGGAATCTGGAACAGGATGCCGGCGCCGTCGCCGGTGTTTCTCTCCAGGCCCTTACCACCGCGGTGCTCGAGGTTCACAAGGAGCGTGAGCGCGTTGTCGAGCAGCTGGTGTGACTTCTGGCCCTTGAGGTGAGCGATCGCGCCGATGCCGCAGGCGTCGTGCTCGAACTCCTCCCGGTACAGGCCCTGACCGGTGCTGATGTCCTTGGCCACCTGGTTGGATGCCATGTATTCCCCTCTCCAAGCGCCCGCGCAGGCGGGCGTGCCATGCGGGTTCCTGCCGCCTTGCTGCGGCGGGAACCCCTTCGTACCGATGGAAGTCTATGCTGGGTGTGTTTCGTCAAGAAAAACGGGGCTAGCTTGCTGTCCAACATACACACGCCCGAAACGCGTTCGAAAAATGGGCGGGATTGAGTTGCCGGGCAATGCAATCCCGTTGCCGAGCAAATCAATCCCGCGTGCGACTCAGTTACCGGGCAACTCAATCCCGTCCGCCGAAGTGGCGCCAACAACTCCATCCGGACGGCGGATGCTGAATCCACGGAGAGGTCTCGTGGAGAGGGGTTGCCATGTCCGAGCATCGCATCACCGGAACCGGCAGGCTTCTTGACGAGGAGGGCCGCCTTCGCGAGCCCGGCTGGGCAACGCGCCCGCCCTTTGCCTACGATCACGCGGACATCCAGGCGCCGCCGTGGCGCATCAAGGATTGGGACTACTACCTCATAAACGACGAGCGCTATGCCGTGGCGCTCACCTTTAGTGACCTGGGATACCTTGGGCTTGTCTCGGCGTCTGTCCTGGACTTCTCAGTACGAGCCTTCAAGACCACGTCCGAGACGGTACCGCTGCCGCTGGGTTCGATGGGGCTGCCGGCCAGCTCGGACGCCGGCGACATCTGCTGGGAGAACGCGCGCTGCCGCGTGGAGTGGCGTCACGCGGGAGACGCACGGCGCCTCTCGTTTGCCATGCGCGACTTCGATGATGGCGAGGACCTTGAGATGGAGGCCCTTCTCGACCAGCAGCCTCGCGACTCTATGGCCATCTGCACTCCGTGGGACGAGGATCCCCACGCGTTCTACTACAACCGCAAGATTGTGGGCATGCGTGCGTGGGGCGGCTTTAGGCGGGGCGCGCTCTTCCACGAGTTCTCGCGGGACGATTCGTTTGGGCTTCTCGACTGGGGACGCGGCGTGTGGACGTACGAGAACACCTGGTACTGGGCTGCCGCGCAGGGACACCAGGGCGGGCACGTGGTGGGCCTCAATCTTGGATACGGCTTTGGCAACACGCGCGCGGCCAGCGAGAACATGATCTTCGTGGACGGCGTGGCCCATAAGCTGGGACGCGTTGACTTTGGCATCCCTGTTGGCGAGAACGGCTACGCGTACCTCTCGCCCTGGCATATGACCGACAACGAGGGCAGGCTTGACCTGGCCTTCGAGCCACAGATTGACCGCACTGACAACATCGACCTTGCGGGCATTATCGTAAGCCGGCAACACCAGGTGTTTGGGACGTTTAGCGGGACGGTGGTACTCGACGATGGTAGCGCGCTCTGCGTGGACGGACTGCGCGGCTCGGCCGAGCACATCTACAACAAGTACTAGCGGCAGGCGTGGGCGGTCGCGGCGTCGCCGGAGCGTGCGTTTTGGCGACAAGTGCGTCCAAAATGGGCCCTCCGGCGACGTTTTGCCGGTTCCGGCGACACCGCCCCTCGCCCTAGCGTCAGCACCGCAGAGACGGCGGCCACCAGCAGCCGCTACCCCTAGAGAGACGTCGCCGCAGCCAGGTACACCGTGCGGAAGTCGGTCCCTGCGGCGCGCGCCACCGCGCGCACGGACTCGTACTCCGGGTAGGCGCGGAGAAGCCCGTCTCGCGCGCAGACCTTAACGCGCACGGTGCCGTAGCTTGTCTCGACGTCGCGCCACGAGACGTCCATCACGCTGCGCTCCATGCGTTGGCGGCGGATGCCGATGGTCGTGGTCTCGGCAAACACGATGCGCTCGAGCGCCTCGCGGTGGGCGTCATCGCAAATGATGGCAAGCTCGTAGGCGGGCCGGTTCTTCTTCATGAAGACGGGCAGGAAATGGGCGTCGCGAGCGCCCGTCGCCATGAGGTCCTCGAGCACAGCGCCGAGCATCTCGCCCGTGCTGTCGTCGATGTTGCACTCGAGCTTCCAGATCCAGTCGCCGGGAGCGGGGGCGGCGCCGGAAGCAGTGCCGTCGCCGGAGTCCACATCCTCGATGAGCAACGCGCGCAGGATGCTGGGCGGATCGTAGTCACGCTTGCCCGCGCCCATGCCACAGGCCTTCACCGAGAAGCGCTTTGGCAACAAGGTCGAGGTCATGGCCGCGGCGGCAATCGCCGCACCCGTAGGCGTGACCAGCTCGCCCTGGCGCGGGCCCACGCTCAGCGGCAGTCCCGTGGCCGCGGCGATGTTCACCACGGCAGGCACCGGCACGGGAATCACCCCATGCTGGCAGCGAACCATCCCCGTGCCCTCGACCACGCGCGGCACGATGACCTTATCGACGCCAAGGCTGTCCAGGCAGACAGCCGCCGCCACAACGTCCACGATGGCGTCGATAGCCCCCACCTCGTGGAAGTGCACCTCGTCCACGGGCACGCCGTGCGCTTTGGACTCTGCCTGGGCAAGCAGGCGGAAGGCCTTCTCGGAAAGAGACCGCGCGCGGGGCGCAAGGTCGAGCGACGCGAGCACCTCCCGCACCTGTGCGTAGCTGCGGTGATGATGCCCGTACGTGTGCGACGCACCATCGCCGTGCACGCACGGGCACGCGGCACCGCCAGCGACGCTCTCCCCGCCCGGCGTCCACTCGGAATCGTACAGGTAGGCCATGTCGTGGTCATGGCCGTCGTGCTCCTCGTCCAGCGCCACGTCAAAGTCACAGCAGTCGAGCCCTGCCTTCTCCACGCGACCAACGTGCAGCTCAAAGCCCTCGCCTGCAAGCGGAGCGAGCGCCGCGCGCACTGCCTCTTCGCTGGCGCCAAGGTCCAGCAGAGACGCCACTGCCATATCGCCGCTGATGCCGGTCTGGCAGTCCCAGAAAAGTGTGCTCACGAGGCACTCCCTCCCACCGCAAGGCGGTTGATCTGCGTGGCCAGATAGGCCGCGCCAAACCCATTGTCGATGTTGACCGTAGCCACGCCGTTGGCGCAGGAGTTGAGCATGCTGAGAAGCGCAGCCATGCCGTTGAACGACGCCCCGTACCCAACCGAGGTGGGCACCGCGATCACCGGAACCGAGACAAGCCCGCCCACAACGCTCGCAAGCGCCCCTTCCATTCCAGCGACCGCCACCACGCAGTTTGCCGCACGAATTCCGTCCGCATGGTCCATCTGGTCGAGCAGCCTGTGGAGACCGGCCACGCCAACGTCGTAGTGGCGCGTTACGCGGGTGCCAAAGAACTCTGCCACGCGCGACGCCTCCTCGGCAACCGGTGTGTCCGCCGTGCCGGCGCACACTACGGCGACGTGCCCCACCTGCGGCACCGGCACCTCCGGCGCAACGCTCAGGATGCGCGAGACGGGGTCGTAAGTTGCCTGGGGCAGGACCTCTCGCACAAGGCCGGCCTGGCGCTCGCTTGCGCGCGTCCCCAGGGCGCGACCGTCCGCGGCAACCAGGCGCTGGAAGATCTCTGGCAGGTAGGCGTCGGGTTTGTCCTCACAGAACACCACCTCGGGGAAACCGGTGCGCTGCTCGCGGTTGGTGTCCAGCTTGGCAAAGCCAAGGTCTTCATAGCCGGCGCCATTCTCGCTCATGCGCGCGCCTCCCCCAGCGACTGGTTCATGGAACCCGTATGGTAGCCCGCCAGGTCCATGGTCACGTACGAGAAGCCCAGCGCACGAAGGTTCGCGGCAACCTGCGCGGCATGCGCGACAAGCAGCCCAAACTCCTCGGGGAGCACCTCGATTCGGGCGATGGGGTCCTTCTCGCCGTGGACGCGCACGCGTACCTGCGTGAGGCCCAGGTCGAGAAGTTCCTGCTCCGCGCGGTCCACCATGGCCAGGCGCGTGCGGGAGATGAGCTCGCCGTAGACAAAGCGCGATGACAGGCACGCGAAGGACTGCTTGTCCCAGGTGGGAAGCTCCAGCTCGCGCGAGAGCGCGCGAATCTCCGCCTTGCGCAGCCCCACGTGGCGAAGCGGGCTCAAGATGCCCTGCTCGGCAACGGCGCGCAGGCCAGGGCGGTAGTCGCCCTCGTCGTCCACGTTGGAGCCCTCGGCAACGTGCGCCACGCCCCTCTCGCGCGCGATGCTGCGAATCCGCTGGAAGAGCTCACTCTTGCAGAGATAGCAACGGTCCTTGGGGTTGTGGTCAAAGCCGGGGATACCCAGCTCCTCCGAGTCCACCAGCACGTGCGCGATGCCCTCGCGCTCGCAGAAGACGTCTGCCTCGTTGCGCTCGCGCTGCGGGAACGACTCCGAGCGCGCCGTGACCGCAAGGCACTTCTCCCCCAGAGCCTCGTGTGCGGCGTGCAGAAGCAGCGTGGAGTCGACCCCGCCCGAGAACGCCACGGCAACGCTTCCCTGGTCATGCAAGTAGTCCACAAGCTGGTGGTACTTCTCGCGCATCTCCTGGGTCACCGGCGGCACGCGTCGCGCAACCGGGTTCTCGCCAACTGTCGTTTTGTCCAAGAGCGTCACACCTCCTGCAGCAGGCGGCTGGCGAGCCCCTGCCCGCCTTCCAAAGCACCCTCCATGGTAGGAGATGCGAGCCGCATCGCCCAGGTTGCACTTCATACCGCAACATGACCCAAGCGGCACCACTTCAACTCACATGAACGAAAAAGGGCCCGACCGTACGATTGCGGCCGGGCCCCAGGTTCATCTGGCATCCAGATTAGCGCTCGTCACGCCAGCGCCGACGCACGACAGCCGCGGCGACAACGGCACCAAGTCCAAGCGCGCCCAGCATGGAAAGGGGGGCGTAGTTGGTGCTGTCACCGGTGTTGGGCGTTGCTGCAGGCGCCTTGGGAGCAGCCGCAGGGACTGCGGGCGCCTTCGGGGCATCGTCCTTCACGTCGCCCGGAAGCTCGCGCTGCTCGGGCTTGTCCACAAGCAGGGTCTGCTGGATGGCGTCATCGCTGGTCGCAAAGGCATCCCTGCCCTCCTTGACCTGCTTGGCCGTCCAGTCGAACTGGAAGTGCTCGGTACGTCCGGAAGACCCGCGCGCAACGGAATCGAAGCTGCCCTTCACGTTGCCGGTCACCGTGAGCTGCTGGTTGTTGGTTACCTCGTCTGCCTTGAGCGAGAGGTCGCCCACGGTGAGCGTAATCCAGGTCCCGGCACCCACGCCCGGAACGCCGGTCGCAAAGACGGCATCCCTGAGCTGCTGGTAATTCTGGTAGTCACCCTTGAGTCCAAAGGTGATGTAGAGGTTCTGTCCCTCGACGTGCTTGTCGGTCACCGTGTAGAGGTCCCCAAGGCCGCCAACGGTCACCTGATCCATGTTGGTGAGCAGGGTCACCTGGTCTGGGAAGGTCACACATGCCGTAAAGCTCGAGCTGGTGCCCGAGAGGGAGATCTTCGAGAGGTCGTCCTTGTCCTCGCCAAACTGGGCCTCGATGCCCTCCATCTGTGCGCGGATGCCAGTGGTGTCGATGGCACCCGTTAGGCTGAAGGTCTCATCTGTCCCAACCATGAGCGCCTGGGTGCTGGTCTCGATAGAGGTTCCCCAGATGTCTCCGTCAAGCATGTTGGAGGCCTTCTGGATGCCGGGGGTCTGCACACTCAGTTGGATAGGAGCATCGTCAGACGAGGAGAGCAGGGCGTCCGCGCCGTCTGCCGTCTGCTTGCCGGTCCAGACAAACGAGAAGTCCTTCTCGGTGCCAGACGCGCTTGTGGCAACCGCGTCAAACGTGCCCTTAAGCGTGCCCTTCGCGGTGAGGGTCGTTCCATCCGCAACGTCCGTGTTCACCACGACGGCTGGCACGGTCACCTTGAGGGCGTCGCCCATCGCATCAACGGCATCTTTAAGCTGCTGGTAGTTGGTGATGCCGCCCTTGAGCCCAAGGGTCACCGTGAGGGTGTTCCCGCTCACCTGGGCGTCGGTCACCGCAAACGTATTGGCGAGCCCCTCCACCACTAGGGAGTCCTTGCTGAACCCCGCGGGGAAGGACATGCCCTTGGGCAGCGTGAACGTGGCGGTAAAGTTCGACGAGAGGCCAGAGATAGCGATGCTCGCATAGCCATCCTGGCCAACGCCAAACTGGCTTTCTATCTCTTTCATCTGGTTCTTGACGCTGGTGGCGTCGATGGTGCCCGTGATGTTGAGCTTCTGCCCCTGAAGCACGTTGACAATGGAGTCGTGTTCCGTGTTAGTGCCCGCAGCCTTGAGGTCGGCATCGGTGGGGTTCTCGGGCAGGACGGTGGCAAGCATATCCGCACCAAGCTCGAGCTGGTAGGGCTTCTTCACGAGGATCGTAAGCTGGATCGTGGAGTCATCGGTGGCCCTGACGTCCTTGCCCGCCGCAGCCTGGGTGCCCGTCCAGGTGAAGTCGAAGCGCTTGACCTTGCCCGTCTCGTTGCTCGCAACGGCACCAAAGGAACCGTTCACGTCACCGGTAACCGTAAGCTCGTCGCCGTTGGCAACAGCGTCATTGCTCAGGGTGAAGCCCGGTATTGTGAGCTCGATGGAGTCGGAGAGCGGGTCCATCTGGGGGCCTGCCCCGCCCGTGGACTCAACGGCGTTCTTGAGCTCTTGGTAGTTGGTAAACGCGCTCTTGAGGGAGAAGGTCACGGTGACCTTGTTGCCCTCCACGCTTGCGCTTTCAATCTTGTAGCAGTTGCCCAAGCCCGTGGCCGTCACGTCTGCGGCAGAGAGGTCCTTGGACGGCATCACGCCCTCCGGCAGCGTGAAGGTGGCCGTAAAGGTGGAAGTGGCATCCGTGAGGGCAATCTTAGAGAGGTCTCCTCTGTCCTCACCAAACTGCGACTCGATGGACTCCATCTGGCTCTTGATGCCAGACACATCGACGGCACCCGTAAGGGCAAAGGAGATGCTGCCGTCCGCAGTCACGCGAAGCACGGACGTGCTGTCCTTCTGATTGGCCCCGCCGCCGGCGAACATGTCGCTCTGGATCTCGTTCTGAGCAGAAACGTGATCCGCTGCGGGGACGGAGTCCTTCCAGGTGAGGTAGTACGTGGTGTCAGCGGTGATCTGGGGGTTTTCTCCAGGCATCGGGATAATCCCCCAGAACTTGTAGTCATCGAAGCGCAGGGACGAGCCCTTGCCGTCGGCCTGCGTGTTCCACTCCGTGGTGCTGTCGAGCGTGGAACCCGTCTTGGAAGCGGCGGCCTTGCCGGGCGTCAGGTTGTTGTAGTCAAACGTGCCGAGAAGGTCATGCAACTTCTGGTTGTAGAGCGCGCCCTGCTTGAGCACTGCGACCTCGCCGCCGGTGGCATCCTTCTCAATGGCAAAGACATCGGGGTTCGTCTTGAAGACGCTGCTTGACGCAAAGGTTCCGCCGTTTGCCGAGAAGGCCACGCGGTACTGATTGTCCGTGTACTGCGCGTAGAGGTCAACCTGCGTGGCGCTGCCGTCAAAGCTCACCGCGTCGCCGGGGCTGTAGGCCGTGCCACTGCCATCTGCTGCGGTCGTCCATGTCTTGAACGTCTTGCCCGCTACGGCAAAGTCGCTGTTAGCCGCCACGGCATCGTCGAAGGATGCGACGGTTGCGGCAGTCGCGTCCGTGTCGACCGTCTGGATGTAGCTCTGGTCATAGCCGTTGTGGTAGACAACGGTCTTCGCGTCCCACTTAGCGTAGACCTCGGTGTCTGCGTCGAACTCCGTGGTCTCAAAGTCGAAGGGATGCTCGGTGCCAGAGGCATCCTTGTAGTACCAGCCAAGGAACATGACACCGTTCTTGTCGGTTGGCGTTCCCAGGGACTTGGCGGCGTCGTTGCCCGTAACAAAGCCTAGCTTGTAGCCGCGAACCGTCGAGAAGGTCTTATCTGCGGCCGTGCCGTCCTCAAAGGTAGCGTTACCGTCGTTGAGCGTGACGGTCACCTTGGCAGCAGGCACAAACACATGCTTCTGGCCATCCTTGCTGGGAGTGGCCACGCTGTAGGCATAGCGCTGTCCGTTCTTGTTGATGGGGTTCACCTGCGAGACCGAGGAGTCTGCGAGGGTGAGGTAGGAGAGCCACTCGTTGCCGTTGGCCTGACCGTTGGTGGGCGTCGTCACATCGTGGTTGTAAGTGGGATCGTAGGCCACAAGGTACGAGCCACCCGTCACCACATACGTGCCACCGTTGTCACGATTTGCCCCACCGTTGTCGGCGGTCTTGTCCTTTGCGTCCGTGTTCACCACGGAGTTACCCAGGAACGTGATCGAGCAGGGACCATCCGACTGGGCGGTGCCAAAGGATGGCGTGTACTTCATGTTGGTGGTCTCAAGCGTTGAGTTGGTAAAGGTGGCGTCTCCGCCCTTGTAGTTGATGTTGAGGCCACCGGCCGTACTGTTCTTGATGACCACCTTGGAGTCCGTCACGGCGAGGGGTGCAGAGAGTGTCACACGCGAGCCGTCTGCCGTGAGAGTGGAGCCGTTCTTAATCTCGGAGGAGCCCAGGATCGACATGACCTGCCTGTAGCTGTAGCTTCCCGTTGCCTTGTAGGCGGTGAAGTCAGCGCTGTCCATGTGGATGCCGCCCTTACCGCCGGCAGGATCAAAGTAGTACCACACACCGCGCGTCGTAAGCGAGGCGTTGGTGAGGTACAGACCTGCGTACTGCTCGGACTTCTGGTTGTTCGCCTGGACGTCAACGGTGCAGTTCTCGAAGCGAGAGTCGTTCTCGTACGAGAAAGCGCGACCGCTCGAGTTCTTGGCCGAGACGGTGCATGCGCTGCGAGACGAGCCAACGATCTTGCCGGTCCCCTTGAGCTCGAAGCCGATTGCGTTGCCGTCGAGCACGTACGTGCCGTCGTTCACCTCGGCACCCGCGCCAACAGAGAGAGCTGTCTTAAAGCCGCTCATCGTGAGCGTTGCGCCGCTATCGCAGGAGAGCTTGGTACCGCTGGAGAGCACGATGCCATTGTTGCCGTTGCCCGTGAACGTTGCGTTGCCAGACGCCACCAGGGCAACGTTCTGGGGAATCGTCACTGGCTTGGCCAGCGAGAGGGCACCCGTCACGTGAATCGTCCTCACGCCAGAGACCGAAACCGCCTTGGCAAGCGAGGCAAATGCTGTCTGGGCAGTTGCGCCGTCGTTGTCGTCACTACCGGAGGTGCCGTTGACGTAGACGACGCCCTCCTCCGCAGGGTCACTCGCGGGAGACGCTTCCGTTGGGGCTGGCGCAGAAGCGGGCGCTGCGGCCTGTGGAGCTGCCGCCCCATCGGATGCGGCGGCCGGGCCAGCGCCCTGCGTCGCACCATCAGCATCCTTCTTGGCAGGCTGTCCCTGGTCCTGCGCCGTAGCGCCACCTGTCTGCTGGCCAGCCGTGGCATCGGTGGATGCCGTGCCCGCACCCTCGCTGGAATCGGAGGTTGCAGGAGCTTCTGCTGTGGCCTTGGAGTCACCTCCCCCCGGAACGATCTCGTCCGCAATGCCCTGCATGGGCATGGTGCTCAATGCAAGGACCGCCGAAAGGGCGACGGTAAGCGCACGCTCTTTCCATGGCTTCAACCGATGCATAACTCCCCCAATTGACAAAACGTCCCGCTCAGCTCGAGCGGGACGAAGCGACAAGGTTATCTTCGAATTTATCGAAGAAAAGTAAGGATTACAGTCGTCAGTTCTCCAGCAAATGGGAAAACGCGCTTGCAAGCTAAAAGATACACAAAATAATCGTATTTCTAGTCACGAATTACGATGCTTAAGACCTACATGCGTACAGTCAGGACACGATTCCTGCTACCTGAATACAGCCATCAGGAGCGTGGACGCCACGATGATGGCCAGGCCCGTGAGCGAGCGCTTGGTGTAGGTTTCCTTAAAGACCACCGCCGAGAAGGCCATGGCCACCACGATGGACAGCTTGTCGATGGGCACCACCACCGAGACCACGCCCGTCTGGATGGCGTAGTAGTAGCAGAGCCATGAGGCTCCCGTGGCAACGCCGGAAAGGCAGATGAAGAGAAGCTCGTGCCGGTCGATGCCACGTACCTCCCCCAGCTTCCCGCGCATGGCCACAACAACCCACGCCATGACCAGCACAAAGCAGGTGCGGATGGCCGTCGCGAGGTTTGACTCCACGCCCTCGATGCCCATCTTGGCAAGGATTGACGTGAGCGCGGCAAAGACCGCGGAGCCCACGGCGTACCACATCCACGAGCGGCCCTGGACGTCGTGGTCCTGCCGCTTGCGCTCAATCATCATGAGGGTACCCGCGAGGATGCCCATGCAGCCCACAAGCTTCACGGCAAGGTTCTGGGTCTCGCCAAAGAGCACGATGGCGAGAAGCACCGTGAGCACCGTGGAGCACTTGTCGATGGGCACGACCTTGTTGACGTCGCCCATCGAGAGTGCCTTGAAGTAGCAGATCCAGCTTGCGCCGGTAGCGAGGCCGGAAAGCGCTAGGAAGAGCAGCGAGTCGGGTGTTATCTGGGTAATGGTGGGAATGGAGCCAACCACGCCCGCTATGAGCCATGCAAACGCCAGGACGACGATGGTGCGAACGGCCGTAGCAACGTCAGAGTCGGTGTGCCGGATACCGCACTTTGCAAGAATTGATGTGATGCCCGCAAAGACCGCCGAACCGACCGCAGCCAGAACCCACATGCACGTCCCCTCTCGTTGCGCTGAATACCCCCAGTTATGTTAGTTGTTCTCGCGCTCGGTTGCGTCGCGCTCGGAGCGGTCGTCGTGGCCGCCCGTCTCGGCGAGCAGGCCTTGACGCGCGGTCTCCAGGTCGTCGCGCTGCTCGGCGGGAAGCTCCGGGTAGTGCGGGTCGCACGCCTCGAGCGTGTGGACGATGGCCTCCGAGACGAGCCAGCGCGCGTAGAACTTCTGGTCCGCAGGGATAACGAACCAAGGCGCCTCCTTAGTGGCGGTGCGGTCGATGCAGTGCTCGTAGGCGGCCATGTACTTAGACCACAGCTGGCGCTCGGTCACGTCGGACGAGGAGAACTTCCAGTTCTTGGACTCGTCATCGATGCGGTCGAGGAAGCGCCTGCGCTGCTCGGCGCTGCTCACGTTGAGGAAGATCTTGAGCACGCAGTAGCCGTTCTCCCAGAGGTAGCGCTCGAAGTCGCGGATCTGGCGGTAGCGCTGCTCGAAGAAGTCGTCCTTGGGGGTTTCGAGCACGCGCTTGGGCATGCGGTAGGTCTTCTGGAGGTCGTGCACGCGCACAACCAGCACGTCCTCGTAGTAGCTGCGGTTGAAGAGGCCAATGCAGCCGCGACGCGGCAGCTTGGTGGCGGCGCGCCAGAGGAAGTCGTGCGCGAGCTCCTCGGAGGAGGGCTGCTTGAAGCTTGCCACCGTCACGCCCTGCGGGTTGATGCCGCTCATCACGTGCTTGATGGTGGAGTCCTTGCCAGCCGCGTCCATGGCCTGCAGGATTATCACAACGCCCTCGCGGCCCTCGGCGTAGAGCCTGTCCTGGAGCTCGGCCATGCGCTGGGTGTTTGCCTTGGTGAGGGTCTCGAAGTTGGGCCTGAGCTTCTTCTCCACGTGGACGTCTGTGGGGTAGTCGTCGAGCTTGAAGTGGCCCGAGCCATCGAACCTGCAATCCTTGAGCTCCTGGAACTCCATACGCATGCATCTCCTCGAAGTTCGCGGCAGGCGCGCGCTGTTGCGCGCTTGCCACCTCTCTACCTACCCCATGGGGGCGGAGCTAACGCACGTGGGCGGCGCACCGGCGTCGCAGGGGTTCTCGCCCCCTTCACGCATGAATGCGGGCATGGCGCCCGTCTTGGCTGCAGCAGCGATGTCGAGAAGGGCGCCGGCAACCGCGTCCTCGGTCACCGCGCCAATGTGCCAGCGTGCCGCTGCCGCAACCTTGGGAGCCGCATTCGAGACGGCAACGGAATTGGGCACGCCCTCGATGATGGCCAGGTCATTCTCGGAGTCCCCAAAGACGCAGACCTCATTAAGGCCTATGCCCAACTGGTCCATGAGAATTGTAAGTCCACTCATCTTGGAGACGCCGGCGGGCAGGATGTCCAATGTAGAGGAAGCAGCGCTGGGAAAGACGAAGTCGAACTCGGGGAAGTCGCGGACCAGGTCGTGGCGGAGGTCCTCCATGTGGGCGCGCGAGTGGTCGCTGTGGATGTTGTTCTTCACATACGTGCCGGCCGGAATATGTGCCGACGTGCGACGAAACGCGTGGAAGGCCTTGGGGTGACGCGCCAGCTCCTCATTCGTTATGCCCACAACAATGTCGCTGTCTTCGCGATCGTTGTCGTAGGCGGTAAGGGCGGTCCTCTCGCCGTCACGTTTGCGCAGGTAGGCGATAAGGCGCTCGAGGCTTTCGCGCGCGGGCGCCTCCTGGTAGATTACACGGCCGCGCAGGCGCACGACCTGCCCGTTCACGAAGACGCCGGTTTGAAAGCAGTCTGCTGCGTCGTTCTCGAACATCCATGACATCATGGCGACGGTCCGGCCGGAGATGGGGCCGGCGAGCACGCCCGGCGCGGCGTTCACGGCTCGCACGGCTGCAATGGCCGCGTCCGACGCGCGACCCTGACCGTAGGGAATCAAGGTGTTGTCGAGGTCCGAGAGTGCGAGCTTTATCACGGCGCCCCTTCCCTTCTCGGTGCTGTTTGCCGAGAAGAGCATACGGCAGTACGGGACGCGGGTGCTTATGCAGTTTGGTTGACGCCGGGGGGTGTTTCTCGTACGGGATCACGTCGGAAACCGCTGCTCCGGCGATGCCTTGCCGCCGGAGAGCCCGCTTTGGTGCCAGATGCCTAAAAAATCGCGGCTCCGGCGACAGCGCCACCCCCACGCACAAGAAACGCCCCGCCACCAAAGCCATCCGGCTCCAGCGACGGGGCGACAAGCGCTTTCGCGCGAGAGGGGCGAGCAGCACCTACTTTGCGGCGCCGACCGTCTCCTTCTCCTCCTCCTTGAGCTCCTCCTCGATGTGCGAGTCAAGCTCGCCGTCCTTCTCGGCAAGCATCTTGGCCTTCTTGTCGACATCCATCATCGAGATGTTGTCCTCGTAGATTTTCTTGCCGGTGGGGTGCTCCTCGACCCAGATGCGGTCGCCCTCGGGCGCCCACTTCTCGGCGTACTTAGCCGTGCGGGCGCACAGGTGGTCGACGTCCTCCGGCGAGGTGTACTCCGTGGACTTGGCTTCTGCCTCGTGAACCATCTTGGGCAGAACCTGCGGGTTCTCGAGCATGGGGCAGGGGCGCAGCATGTTGTCGTTCCAGGGCCAGTTGGCGCGATACTCCTGGAAGATGGGCTGCTGCAGGCACTCCAGCCAGCTCTTCTCGTGAATGTTGGCGTTGGAGTAGTGAATGAAGACGCAGGGCTCCACGTCGCCGCGAGCGTTCACGTGGCAGAACACGCGACCGCCAGCGATGCAGCCACCCACGAACTCGCCGTCGTTCTGGAAGTCCATGGCCATGATGGGCTTGCCGCCCTCGTAGTCGCGGATCTTGCGGATGCGGTCGATCATGTACTCGCGCTGCTCGATGGTGGGCATGAGGTCGGCGTTGGCGCCCTCGCCCACGGGCATATAGTGGAAGTACCACTGCCACAGCGCGCCGTGCTCAATGATGAAGTCGTAGTACTCGTCGGAGGTGACGTCCTCGACGTTGTTGCGCGTATAGCAGGTAGAGATGCCAAAGGGCACGCCGTTCTCAGTCATGAGGTCCATGGCGCGAACAACCTCGTCGAACGAGCCGTCACCGCGGCGACCGTCGTTGGCGGTCTTGAAGCCCTCGAGCGACATCGAGAACACGATGTTGCCCAGGCGCTTGCAGTCGTCGCAGAGCTTCTGGTCGATGAGCGAGCCGTTGGTGAAGAGGCCAAAGATGCAGTCGTCGTGCTTCTCGGCAAGGCGGACGACGTCCTTCTTGCGCACCAGGGGCTCACCGCCGGTCATCATGAAGAAGTGCGTGCCCAGCGCCTTGGCCTCGGTGACCAGGCGATCCATGTCATCGAAGGAGAGGTTGAGGGAGTTGCCGTAGTCGGCGGCCCAGCAGCCGATGCAGTGCTTGTTGCAGGCACTCGTGGGGTCGAAGATGATGATCCAGGGCACGTTGCACTGGTACTTCTCGGCAGACTGGGTAGTCTCGCGCAGGCCGCGGAAGGCGGACTCGTAGGCGCCGTTCAGGACGGCGGTCTTCAAGATGTTGGGGTCAACGCGGTCCCTCACCAGCTCGATGAGGAAGTTCTCCCACTTGGAACCAGGGTAGAATGCCTTGCGCAGGGAGTTTGCCATGTCGGGCGCGGTGTCGGCGAGGAGCTTGCCGCCCATGTCCAGGAACTTGTTGATGGCCTCCTCGGGGTGATCGCTCCTGACGCCCTTGATGGCCTGGTCGATTGCGATGCTAAACGCCTTGCGCTCAGCTGCGTGCGCGATTTTCGACTGCATGGTTGTTCCTTTCGCCCAGTGGCGGTGGTCGAACTGCCTTCCACCGATTTTTCGCACCTTTGTATGGACGGTCAAATATTTTGACCCAGATTTGAAAAAAATCAACCCCGGATCGAGAAAGCCTGAAGAAGCGTTAACAAAAGGGGACGAGAAGGACAGGCGCAGCCGAGAGCAGCGGCGCTTCTCGGCGGGCGGCGGCAGGCGGCGGCGGGCGGCGGCAGGCGGCGCAAGGTTGTCTGTGCCCCCATCAACGCCGCGGGATTTCGCCGGTTAGAGCGGTCTAACCGTTCGGAATCCGCGGCATTCTCGTCTTGCCGCCCATTCTCGCCGTTTAGGCACCTCTAACCGTTCGGAAAAATCCTAACCGACGAAATCCGGCGGCATCGCGGCGCCGGCCACGGCGGCAATTCTCGCCAAAAGCGCAATCTCCCCCGCCCCCGCAGCACCGCACCCGTCTAGAATAAAAAAGCTGCCGCCTCGCACCATCGCCCGCGGCGCCCAGGCATCCCCGCAAGTTCGCAAGGTCATTTGGAGGCATCGTGACCATCGTCGACATGCTGCGCAAGAACGCCGAGCTCTACCCCACCGAGGTCGCCCTCGTGGAGGTGAACCCACAGCGCCGCGAGAACCGCCACATCACCTGGCGCGACTACGAGCTCGTCGAGACCACGGATGACGAGCCCTTTCGCCGCGAGATGACCTGGCAGGTCTTTGACGAGAAGGCCAACCGCTTTGCAAACCTGCTGCTCTCGCGCGGCATCCGCAAGGACGACAAGGTCGCAGTCCTGCTCTACAACTGCATCGAGTGGCTCCCCATCTACTTTGGCGTGCTCAAGAGCGGCGCCACGGTGGTGCCGCTCAACTTCCGCTACTCCGCCGACGAGATCCGCTACTGCGTCGAGAAGTCCGACGCCGACATCCTGGTCTTTGGCCCCGAGTTCACCGGCCGCGTCGAAGAGATCGTGCCCCAGATCCAGAAGGGCCGCCTGCTCTTCTACGTGGGCGACGATTGTCCCACCTGGGCCGAGCCCTACCAGGAGCTCGTTGGCCTGTGCTCCTCGGCAGACCCCATGATCCCGCTCTCCGAGGACGAAGACGCGGCGGTCTACTTTAGCTCGGGCACCACAGGCTTCCCCAAGGCCATCCTGCACCACCACCAGAGCCTCACCCAGGCAGCCATCATGGAGCAGAAGCACCACGGCCAGACGCACGACGACGTCTTTCTCTGCATCCCGCCGCTCTACCACACCGGCGCCATCATGCACTGGATGGGGTCGCTCGCCGTGGGCGGGCGCGGCGTACTCCTGCGCGGCGTGAGCCCCAAGACCATCCTCGAGACCGTCTCCAACGAGCGCTGCACCATCGTGTGGCTGCTCGTCCCCTGGGCGCAGGACATCCTTCTCGCCATCGAGCAGGGCACGGTCACGCTGGCCGACTATCACCTCGACCAGTGGCGCCTCATGCACATTGGCGCCCAGCCCGTGCCCAAGAGCCTGGTGCGCCGCTGGCTCAAGGTCTTCCCCAACCAGCAGTACGACACCAACTACGGCCTCTCGGAGTCGTGCGGCCCCGGTTGCGTCCACCTGGGCGTGGAGAACGTGGACCACGTGGGCGCCATTGGCGTTCCCGGCTACCAGTGGGAGTGCAAGATCGTGGACGAGAAGGGCGAGGAGGTCACACCCGGCGAGGTTGGCGAGCTCTGCGTGAAGGGCCCGGGCCTCATGGAGTGCTACTATAAGGACCCTGCAGCCACGGCCGAGATCCTCATTGACGGCTGGCTGCACACGGGCGACATGGCGCGCCAGGACGAGGACGACTTCTACTGGCTGGTCGACCGAAAGAAGGACGTCATCGTGATGGGTGGCGAGAACCTCTACCCCGTGCAGATCGAGGACTTTCTCGCCTCCAACCCCGCCATCCAGGACGTGGCCGTCATTGGCCTGCCCGACGAGCGCCTGGGAGAGATACCCGCGGCAATCATCGAGCTCAAGCCCGGCTACGAGGACACCACCGAGGACGACATCAACGAGTTCTGCCTGGCGCTCCCCCGCTACAAGCGGCCGCGCAAGGTGATCTTTGCCGAGGTGCCGAGAAACCCCACGGGCAAGATCGAGAAGCCGCTCCTGCGCGAGAGGTACGGGGCGGCGCACCTGGTAGACCAGGAGAACAAGGCCTAGACGGCCCACCGGAGAGGCAACACAGGCGGGCAGTCCGCCGGGAGAGGAGAGCGCATGGGAAAGCAGCTACTGTCGGGCAACGAGGCCATCGCCGAGGGGGCGTGGTCGGCAGGTGCGGGCGTGGGAACGGGCTACCCCGGCACCCCCTCCACCGAGACCCTCGAGAACCTCGTGCAGCACGGTGACGTCTACTGCGAGTGGTCGCCCAACGAGAAGGTCGCCCTCGAGGTGGGCATTGGCTCTGCCATGGGCGGTGTGCGCACGCTGGTCACCATGAAGCACGTTGGCCTGAACGTTGCGGCAGACCCCTTCATGAGCGTCACCAACACGGGCATCAACGCAGGCCTCGTGCTTCTCGTCGCCGACGACCCCTCCATGTACAGCTCCCAGAACGAGCAGGACACGAGGAACTACGCCGCGTTTGCCCGCGTGCCGTGCTTGGACCCGTCGGACTCCCAGGAGGCCTACGACTTCGCGCGCAAGGCGTTTGACATCTCCGAGCGCTTCGACGCGCCGGTCATTCTCCACGAGACCATGCGCATTGCCCACACGAGGACCATGGTCGAGTGCTCCCACGAGCGCGACCTTGATGCCGCCGCGCCCCGCGACTACCAGAGCCAGCCCAGCAAGTACGTGATGATGCCCGCCTACGCCGTGGCGCGCACCCGCGTGACCAACGAGCGCGAGGACGTCCTGGTTGAGTTTGCCGAGACGAGCGACCTCAACCGCGTCGAGATGCGCGACACCAAGGTTGGCATCATCGTCGCCGGCGCCCTCTACAACCACGTGCGCGAGGCGCTGCCCGAGGCCTCTACGCTCAAGCTGGGCCTCACCTGGCCGCTGCCGCCAAAGCTCCTTGCGAGCTTTGCGGCCTCGGTGGAGAAGGTCTACGTGGTGGAGGAGTCCTGCCGCTACTTCCGCGACCACGTGGCGGCGCTGGGCATTAAGCTCTCCGAGCCGCCTGCGGCGCCGCTCCCCCGCTCCGGTGAGATTTTCCCTGCCGACATCCAGCGGAGCTTTGGCGTTGCCACGCCCGCGCATCTCGAGGCCGCGAAGGACCTTCCTCCTCGCCCGCCCGCGTTCTGCGCCGGCTGCCCGCACCGCCTGGTCTTTAACGAGCTGCGCCGCATGAAGGCCATCGTGACCGGTGACATTGGCTGCTACACGCTGGGAGCCGTCGCGCCCTTCCGCGCCGTCGACTCGGTGATCGACATGGGCGCCTCTCTCAGCATGAGCCACGGTATGGAGCTTGCCGGCATCCCCGAGCGCACCAAGCGCCCCGTGATTGGCGTCATTGGCGACTCCACCTTTGCGCACTCCGGCATCACGTCGCTTCTCGGCACCGCCTACAACGGGGGCAAGGGCACGCTGCTCATCCTGGACAACCGCACAACAGCCATGACTGGCACGCAGGGCAACCCCGTGAACGGCCTTACCCTCTCCGAGCAGGGCGCGCGCATCAGCCCGCTGCTGGACGCAGACGAGAAGCCCTCGGTTCTCGACCGCCCGGCGGGGCGGCCGCTCGACCTGCCCGCACTCTGCCGCGCCATTGGCGTCGACGAGGTCATCGAGGCCGACGCGCAGGATTTGAAGGCCGTGCGCGCGGCGCTCAAGGAGGCTGTCTCTCACGAAGACCTGCTCTCGGTGGTCATCTTCCGCTCGCCGTGCCGACTGGTTGACCGCACGCACAAGCCCGCGCCCGTCATCCGCGACTGCCGCCGCTGCGGCACCTGCGTCCAGATTGGCTGCCCGGCGCTTGGCAAGGACGAGACAAACTACGCCATCATAGACCCCACGCAGTGCGTGGGCTGCGGCCAGTGCGAGCAGGTGTGCCCGTTTGGGTGCATCAAGTCCGAGTAGCCCGGCCCAGAGCAAGGGAGGTAGACACACATGCCACACGCAACAGCATCCGCGGCCAGCTCGACCGTCCACATGGGCGAGCGCGTGCATCTTGATCACACCATGACCGTCCTTCTCGTAGGCGTTGGCGGACAGGGCACAATCCTTGCCGGCAACATCCTTGCCATGACCGCCTCGGAGGCGGGCCTCGACGTGAAGGTCTCCGAGATCCACGGCATGAGCCAGCGAGGCGGCTCTGTCTCGACCATCATCCGCATGGGCGAGCACGTTGACTCCATGGTCTGCGACCCGGGCACGGCCGACGTGCTCGTAGCGTTCGAGGCCATCGAGGCCCTACGCAACCAGCAGTTCCTCAAGGAGGGCGGGCGCCTCTTTGTGAACGACGAAACCATCGTTCCTGTGCCCGTGAACATTGGCAACGCCCAGATGCCGCGGCGGATTGGCGCACGCCTGGACGAGATTGGCGCCGTGCGCATTGACGCCGGCGAGATTGCCCGCGGCGTGGGGAGCCCTCGCTCGACAAACGTGGTGCTGGTGGGCGCGCTCTCGACGGCGCTCCCCTTTGCCGTCGACGAGTGGCGCGACGCCATCAGCCGTCGTGTGCCGCCCAAGACGGTCGAGGCGAACCTCGCCGCGTTCGACGCCGGTCGCAAGGCGGCCGAACGGTAGGTCGCGGGGTTACGTAGCCACTACGCCTGTAGGCGCCCGGGTCAGTCGCTGGCCCGGGCGCTTTTCTCGTTGCGCTTGGCGCGGGCTCCTTCTCGCCGGGCCTTCCCGCGCCCGCAGTTCTCGCTTGCCTCTCTTCTCGCGCCCCTCTCTCGTCCCTCTCGCCCCCCCGAAACCTGCGGCTTAATAGCAGTCCCGAAAAAAGCCATAAGCTAGCTACCTGCGGATTTGCTCTGCGACGTACGCAGCAAAGTGCTATTAACCCGCAGGTTTGTTGCGAGGGCCATCCGTCCACCTTGCAGCAGCCGGAAACGGTTACCTCGAACAACCTCCCTGCAAAAGAGTGAACCAACCTTCCGTTTCGCAGGTCAAATCATCAGATAGTTTCATGCGGCTTACATCTGCGCATGGCATTTGGTTGTTTTCAGCCTACGATGGTGGTGCGACGACGCTGCGGGAAGCAGAGCGACGCCGTCGCCGCTTTGCGGCAATTCGGGGGGATGCGCACATGCCAGAGCACTTCAAACGTAACGGAACGCCACGTCAAGACGGCAGCAGCGGCCATGTGCAGGGCATCCCGCGCGGAAAATCTGCTCTCGTCCTGGTCGTGGGCGTTCTGCTCGCCGCCTTCCTGGGGCTCGCAGCCGTCCAAGCGCTGGGCGGGTCCGGCTCGACCTCAAATGGCAGCGCCAGCTCAGCCACACCTGCCGCCGCATCCGACCCCCGTGCGGCGGAGCTTGCCCTTGACCCAAACGCCCAGACGGACTGGAGCTTCAAGAACAACGGAGAGAAGACCGTCTACCTCACCTTTGATGACGGCCCCTCCAAGAACACCCAGCGCGTGCTCGACATCCTCGACCAGTACGGCGCCAAGGCGACGTTCTTCGTGGTGGGACACGACCCCGACTACTACGACATGATCAAGAAGGCCTATGACGATGGCAACACCATCGGCCTCCACTCCTACACCCACGACTACGCCAAGGTCTACGCATCTGAGGATGCCTACTTCGACGACCTCGACCAGATTGCCCAGGTGGTTCAAGACCAGATTGGCTACGTCCCCTACCTCGTGCGCTTCCCCGGCGGCTCGTCAAACACCATCTCGGAGAAGTACTGCTCGGGCATCATGGACGCACTTGTGAACGACGTGCAGGCGCGCGGCTACCAGTACTACGACTGGAACGCCTCGAGCGGCGACGGCGCGGTCTGCACCACCGAGCAGATCGTCGAGAACTCCTGCGCCTACGACGACTACCCCAACATCATCCTGCTCTGCCACGACGCCGCAACCAAGGACACCACCGTCGAGGCCCTGCCCAAGATCATCGAGCACTACCAGGCGCTGGGCTACCAGTTCAAGGCCATCGACCGCAGCACGATGGTGCCGCACCACAAGGTGGCCAACTAGCCGCCGGGGTCGACGTCAGCCCCGGACTCCTACGCGTATAGCCCCTTCGAGAAGTATCGGTCGCCGCGGTCGGGAAAGACCGTCACGATGGTGGCGCGCTCGTCCTTCTCGGCAAGGCGGCCTGCAAGTGTGAGGCTCGCGGAGAGCGCCGCGCCCGAGGACGAGCCCGCAAAGATTCCCTCCGCCCGCGCGATGAGCCGCGACGCCGAGAAGGCCTCGTTGTCCGTCACCTTGATGACCTGGTCCACCAGCGACATGTCCATGGTCTTGGCCACAAAGTCGTTACCGATTCCCTCGATATCGTAGTCGCCGTGCTCGCCACCACCCATGGTCGAGCCCACTGGGTCCGCAAGGACGCCCACGATCCCAGGGTTCTGCTCCTTGAGATAGCGCGCCACGCCCGTGTACGTGCCACCGGAGCCAGCCCCCGCAACAAAGTAGTCAACGCTGCCACCCAGGTCGCGCCAGATCTCCGGACCGGTAGTCTCGTAGTGAGCCTGCGGGTTGGCCGCGTTCTCGAACTGACGAAGCGCAATCGAGTTGGGAATCTGGCCGAGAAGCTCCTCTGCCTTGGCCGCAGCGCCCAGCATGCCGTCCTCGCGCGGCGTGTTCACGATGCGTGCTCCCAGAGCGCGCATGAGCGTCTGCTTCTCCTCGGAGAACTTCTCCGGCACCACGAAGACCACGTTATAGCCACGGCCGATAGCCGCAAAGGCAATGCCCAGTCCCATGTTGCCCGCCGTACCCTCGACGATGGTAGAGCCGGGCTTGAGCAGGCCCTTCTCCTCCGCCGCACGCACCATGTAGAGGCCGGTGCGGTCCTTCACGGAACCCGCGGGGTTCCACAGCTCCAGCTTGGCAAAGATGTCCACGCCCTCGGACGCGCCCACGTTGTTGAGCTTGAGCAGCGGCGTGTTCCCCACGAGCTCCTCGGCAGAGTCATAGTAGTGACGCATGGCTAGGCCTCCCTGCTTGCCGTGATGGCATCCTCGACGTCTGCGAGAATGTCGTCCTTGTCCTCAATGCCAACGGAAAGGCGGATGAGGCCGTCGGTGATGCCGACCTTCTCGCGCACCTCCGCGGGAATCGCCGCGTGGGTCATCGTGGCCGGGTGGCAGACGAGAGACTCGACGCCGCCGAGGCTCTCTGCCAGCGCAACCAGGCGTGTCGAGCGGAAGAACGCCCGGTAGTCGTGGCCCGGTGCAAGCTCGAACGAGATCATCGCCCCAGCACCCGACGCCTGGCGGCGCTGGACCTCGTAGCCGGGGTCGTCCGGAAGGCCCGGGTAGTGCACGGCCGAGACCTCGGGGTTTCTCGCAAGCGCCTCGGCAATGTACTGAGCGTTCTCCACATGCCGGTCCATGCGCACGCCCAGCGTCTTGATGCCGCGCACGAGAAGGAACGAGTCCTGCGGCCCCAGGACGCCTCCCGTGGAGTTCTGGATGAAGGCGAGACGCTCCGCCAGCTCGCTGGTAGACACAACCACCAGGCCCGCGACAACGTCCGAGTGCCCACCCAGGTACTTGGTCGCGGAGTGGAGCACGATGTCCGCACCCAGCTCGAGCGGGCGCTGCAGCCATGGTGTCATGAAGGTGTTGTCGACAATGGAAAGCACGTTGTGCTCGCGCGCCACGTCGGCTATCGCCGCGAGGTCGGTGACGCTCATGAGCGGGTTTGCGGGACTCTCGACGAGCACCGCCCTGGTGCGAGGGCCAATGGCATGCTCGAACTCGTAGGGCTGGGTGGTGTCGACAATGCGATACGTGATGCCAAAGTGGTTGAAGACCTTATCGAGCACACGGTACGTGCCGCCATACACGTTGGTTGGGATGATGACCTCGTCGCCCTGGTTGAGCAGCGAGAGGACCGCGGTTATCGCCGCCATGCCGCTACCAAAGGCAAAGCCGGCAACGCCGCCCTCCAGGTCTGCGATGAGGCTCTCAAGCGCCGCACGTGTGGGGTTGCCCGTCCTGGAGTACTCCCAGCCAGAAACGGTGCGGCCAACCTCCACCTGCCGATACGTCGACGTCTGGTAAATGGGAACGTTCACCGAACCCGTGGCCGGGTCGGTGGTGGTTCCAGCATGGATGAGGCGCGTCGAGAGGTGCTGCGCATGGGGACGCTTCTCTTGTGACATTGCTTCTCTCCTATCCGGGCGGCCATTCTGGGCACACCCATTGCTACCCGCACAAACGTAAATGAGCAGGACAAAGCCCCAGCAAGTGCCAAGGCTCTTCTCGCATGTTCAGCGTGCTATGGATTGAGAAAATGGGCGCCAGCCAACAAGCCGGGCTGGGCACAAGGAGTGTCTAACGGCGACAGCCTGTGAACGTGCAACAGGCGCGGGTAGCGAGCGCACTCGTGTATGCGAGATTCTCCAACTCCTGCGCCTCCCCTACGGGTCATCGTCTCTTCAGGCCCTGCTGCCGCGAGAGCCCGATTAATTCCTAGTGTTGCACTGGGGTATTTATACGGCAGCCGACTCCGTGCGCCGCAGCAGCCCGCCAACGCGAAACGCAATGGAAACGGAGTCCCGTCCAGCAGGCTTCTAGCGAGCTTCCGGCGAACTTCCCCCCCAGCTTTGCGGCACACCTTTGCCGGCTCCGTCACAAATGCGACCATTCGCCATCTTGGTCGGACTGGCTACCCCGAGGGAGTGGAATCTATACCCTAACGTCGGCCTACGGGCCCAAGGCAGTATCCGTATCAAGCGTTTGGGGTGATTAGTATGGGGCAGTACGTACTCAATGAGAACGAAGGAAAGTACCTCTTCAACCTGTGTGCAAGCAACGGCCACATCGTCGCCACGTCCATGGTCTTCCCGTCCAAGGACGATTGCCTTGACGGCATCAACCGCATTCGCAAGACCGCAAAGGACGCGGCGATCGAGGACACAACAACGCAGGACTGGCAGCACGTTCCCGCACCAAAGTACCGCATCTTCCAGACCCTCTCGGGCAACTACTTCTTCCGCTTCTATCCGGACGAGAGCAACGACCTTGCCCAGTCGCACTCCTATCCGCGCAAGGAGAGCCTGCTGAGAAGAATCGAGCGCATGCGCAACGAGGGAGACTCCCCGCTGGCGCAGGACGAGGAGTAGCGCGACGGCGAGAGGCACAACGACCTTCTCTGCGAGAACTGCCGCTCCGGCGAGAATTTGGCGCCGGAGCGGCATCTTTGTACGTGATTGCTGCGGCAACGCGCCCTCCGGCGGCAAAAAATGTCGCCGGAAGGCGCGTAATGTTGCAATTCGCATCAAAATCGCTGTTCCGGCGACGTTTTGTCGCCGGAGGGCGCCCAGTGTTGCAATTCGCACCAAAAGTGGCCTTCCGGCGACGCGCAACACGCGACACGCGCGCGACACACAACCATCGAAAGATCGCGCGCCGCAGTCCCTACCCCTCGAGCCGTGCGGTAAGCAGCTTGTTGAACAGCTTGGGGTTGCCCGAGCCCTTCGATGCCTTCATGCACTGCCCCACCAGGTAGCCCACGACCTTCTTGTTGCCGTCGTGGTACTGCTGGACCTGGTCGGTGCAGCGCGCGAGAACCTCATCCACAATGGGCTCGAGCGCCGCCGTGTCAGTCACCTGGCGCATGCCGCGCTCGTCCACCACGTGCTCCGGGTCCTTGTCGGTGCCGTTGACCGCCTCGAGCACCTCGCGCGCCTGCGCAAAGGTGATGGCGTCCTCGGCGAGAAGGCCGGCGATGCTCCTCACCTGCGCGGGCGTCAGCGCGTCGAAGCTTGGCGCCAAGTTCACCATCACGTTGGCGATGGTGGCAACGGCCTTTGTCGGCGCGCCCTCGAGCGCTTCCTCAAAGAAGACCGCAACCGAAGGGTCGCCCGCAAGCTGGGCGGCGTCGGCGCGCTTCAGGCCGTAGTCGTGCATGTAGCGATCACGCTTGGCGTCCGGCAGCTCGGGGATCTTCTCGCGCGCCTCCTCGATGAAGTCGTCGGTGAGGTCGAAGGGGGCCAGGTCCGGGTCGGGGAACAGGCGGTAGTCGTCCGCCGTCTCCTTCACGCGCATCACCACGGTGCGACGACGACTGGGCTCCCAGTGACGCGTCTCCTGGTAGATGATGCCGCCCTCCTCGAGCACCTCGGCCTGGCGGCAGATCTCGTACTCAAGCGCGTCGTGCAGGCTCTTGAACGAGTTGATGTTCTTCATCTCGGTCTTGGTGCCCAGGCCCGTCTCGCCGCGGCGACGCAGGCTGATGTTGCCGTCGCAGCGCATAGAGCCGTTCTCCAGCGAGCAGTCGGAGATGCCGAGCGTCTTGAACGTCTGCTGCAGCTTCTCCATGAAGAGGCGGGCCTCCTCGGGCGTGCGCAGGTCGGGCTCGGTGACCAGCTCGATTAGCGGCGTGCCGCAGCGGTTGTAGTCGATGAGGCTCTCGGTGGCTGCGGTGATGCGGCCCTCCTCGCCGCCCACGTGCACCATCTTGGCGGCGTCCTCCTCCATGTGGATGCGCAGGATGCGGATGGGCGCCACGTAGGAGCCGTCCTTCTCGCGCGTGATGGGCGTCTCACCGTCGCCCGCCACGTCTTCCCATGCCGGACGCTCAGCTGCGCCCTCACCGGAAACCTCCAGGTCAAGGTGCCCATGCATGCAGAAGGCCACCGGTCCTTGCGTGGTCTGGAAGTTCTTGGCCATGTCGGGATAGAAGTAGTGCTTGCGGTAGAACATCGAGTGGCGCATGATCTGGCAGTTTGTGGCCAGGCCCGCCATCACGATGGACTGGATGGCCGCGCGGTTGGGCACCGGCAGCGCGCCCGGCATGCCCAGGCACACCGGGCAGACGTTGGTGTTGGGCGGGTCGTCGTGCGTGTTCTTACAGTTGCAGAACATCTTGGTCTCGAGCGTGGTGAGCTCGGTGTGGACCTCAAGGCCAATGACGGCCTCCCAGTCCTTCAGGACCTCGGCGAGCTTCTTCACTAGAGCTCACCCCCCTTCCCGGCAAACTCGGGCGCAACGGCACCGCGCGCCGAGAAGGACTTCTCGACGGCGCGGGCAAAGCGCAGGAGCTTGCGGTCTGAGAAGGCCGGCCCCTGCAGCTGGACCGAGACGGGCAGGTGGGACTCTGTCCCAAGGCCCAGCGGCACCGAGATGCCACCGTTGCCGGCAATGTTGTTCGAGATGGTGAACATGTCCGAAGCATACATCTGCGTGGGGTCGCTCATCTCGCCAAACTTAAACGCCGTGCGCGGAGAAGCGGGCATGAGAATGACGTCGCACTGCTCATAGGCGCCCTTGTAGTCCTGCGTGATGAGGGTACGCACCTGCTGCGCCGGGTAGTAGTACTTGTCGTAGACGCCGCTGGAGAGAAGGTAGGCCCCCAGCATCTGGCGACGCTTGGCCTCCTCGCCAAAGCCGTGCGCGCGGCTCTTGGACGTCTGCTCGGCAAGCGAGAGGCACCCCTCCTCCTGGTAGCCGTAGCGCACGCCGTCAAAGCGAGCGAGGTTCGAGAAGGCCTCGCACGGCGCGATCACGTAGTACGCGGCGATTGCGGACTTGATGTTGGGGAGGTCGACCTCGACCAGCTCGGCACCGGCGTTCTCAAGGGCCTTCGCCGCACCCTCCACGGCCGTGCGAACCTCCGCCGTGAGGCCGGCGGCCTCCATGAGCGCAGGCACCACGCCCACGCGCATGCCCTCGACGGGGTCTTCCAGGTGCTCGAGGAAGTCGACGGCGCAGGGCTGGCTCGTTGAGTCGTACGGATCGCGGCCGGCAGCGGTGAGGGCGTTCATGGCAAGTGCCACGTCCTCCACGCTACGGCCAAAGGGGCCAACCTGGTCGAGCGAGGAGCCAAAGGCAACCACGCCGTAGCGGCTCACGGCGCCATACGTGGGCTTCATGCCCACCACGCCGCAGAGGCTTGCCGGCTGGCGGATGGAGCCACCCGTGTCGGAGCCCAGCGAGATGGTGACCTCGCCGGCGGCGACGGCAGCAGCTGAGCCGCCCGAGGAGCCGCCGGGCACGCGCTCGGTGTCCCAGGGGTTGTTCGTGCGGTGGAAGGCAGAGGACTCGGTGGACGAGCCAAACGCGAACTCGTCCATATTGGCCTTGCCCATGGGCGTGGCGCCCGCGTCGAGCATGCGCCGCACGCACGTTGCGGTAAAGGTTGACTCGTAGTTCTCGAGCATCTTGGAGGCGCAGGTCGTGCGCGTGCCCACCAGGTGCATGTTGTCCTTGAAGGCCACGGGCACGCCGGCCAGGGGGCCGAGCTTCTCGCCCGCGGCACGACGGCGGTCCGTCTCGGCGGCTGCAGCCAGGGCAAGATCGGACGAGACCTGCAGGAATGCCTGGACCTTCTCGTCACGTGCATCGATGGCGTCGAGGGAGGCCTTGGCCACCTCGGTTGCGCTGAACTCCCCCGCGGCAACGCCGGCAGCAATGCGCGCGGCGGAGAGCTGGTCGATGTTGGCCATTAGGCGATGCCTCCCTCGTCTTCGTCGGTACCCAGGATCGAGGGCACGCGGAAGTAGCGGTCGCGCGTAGAGCCCGCGTTCTTGAGCGCCACGTCAATGGGCAGCGCTCGGACAGAATCGTCGATGATGTCCTCGCCCATCACGTTGGAGAGGTCGCCGATGGGGTGGAAGGTGGGGTCGACCCCGTCGAGGTCGTACTGGCGGATGGGCTCGAGAAGATCGACCGCCTCGTTCATGTAGGTGGTCATCTCGTCGAGCTCCTCGTCCGTGAGGGCTATGCGCGCGTAGTCCGCAATGCCCTGCACGTCTTCCCTGCTGAGTGCCATGGATCCTCCCGTCTGGAGCTGTGTCACGCCGTCCATTCTACGGGACAAGGCGCCGGGGCGCGGCGTCACATTACCAAGGCGCAACACGCAGACGAGAATACCAACCGCCACCGAGAGGCCCCAGCTTACAAAGCCGTAAGACAGCCGTAAGCCTGGTCGATGGCACCAAACAGCCGCTCGCGGGAGTATAGGGTCAACGAAAAGCAACGACCAAGCGTCGCGTCGGAAGGAGTCATCATGAACGTCCTCGAGCACATCGCCTTCATCGCCATCGTGTGCGTACTGAGCCTCATCGTCATCGTCGGCGACGGTGGCGAGCGCAACCGTCGCCCCAGCCGTCGCCGCCGCTAGCGCGCTCAGCCACTAGCGCACCCCGACAAGACCCACCTTCCTCCCGCGGGGAGAGGGACCCAGTCCCTCTCCCCGCCCCCTATGCGACCTCCTCGAACTGCGACTGGTACAGCTGCGCGTAGAAGCCGCCCGCGGCGAGAAGCTCCTCGTGCGTGCCCTTCTCCACAACGTCGCCGTCGCGCAGCACCAGGATGGCGTCGGCGTTCTTGATGGTCGAGAGACGGTGCGCGATCACAAAGCTCGTGCGCCCGGCCATGAGCTTGTCCATGGCGCGCTGGATGCGCCACTCGGTGCGCGTGTCCACGTTCGAGGTAGCCTCGTCCAAGATGAGGATGGGCCTGTCGGCGAGAACCGCGCGGGCAATGGTCAGCAGCTGGCGCTGCCCCTGGGAGATGTTGGTTGCGCCCTCGTCCAGCTCAAAGTCGTAGCCGCCCGGCAGCGTCTTGATGAAGTGCTCGCAGTGCGCGTAGCGCGCGGCGGCCTCCACCTCCTCGTCGGTGGCGTCAAGGCGCCCAAAGCGGATGTTCTCGCGGATGCTACCCTTGAAGAGCCACGCGTCCTGAAGGACCATCGAGAAGCTCTGCCGCAGGTCCTCTCGTCCCACGTTGCGCACGTCGTGGCCGTCCACGCGGAGCGCGCCCCCGTCCACGTCGTAGAAGCGAAGCAGGAGCTTCATGAGCGTTGTCTTGCCGGCGCCGGTGGGACCCACGATGGCCACCGTGCGGCCAGGCTCGACGTCTGCCGAGAAGTCATGGATGATTGTCTGCCCCGGCAGGTAGCCAAACGAGACGTGGTCGAAGTCCACGGCACCGGTGGCGTGGCCAATCGCCTCGGCAGGCGCGCCCGTGGCGGGGTCAAGCTCCGCGGTCTCTTCCTCCTCCGGTGCCTCCAAGAACTCAAAGACGCGCTCAGCGCAGGCGGCCATCTGCTGCAGCACGTTGGACACCGTTGCCAACTGCGTGATGGGCTGCGTGAAGTTCTTGACGTACTGGATGAAGGACTGGATGTCGCCCGGCTGGATGGCGCCCGTCACGGCAAGGCCAGCGCCAACCACAACCACGCCCACGTAACCCATGTTGCCCACAAGGTTCATGAGCGGCTGCATGAGGCCCGAGAGAAACTGGCTCTTCCACGCACTCTCAAAGAGCTGGTCGTTCTCCTCCTCAAAGCGCTCCACGGCACGCTCGCCGCGGTTGAACGCCTGGATCACCACCTGCCCCGAGAAGTCCTCCTCAACGCGCCCGTTCACGGCACCAAGCTGCTCCTGCTGTAGACGGAAGTACTTCTGCGAGCGGCGGATGAGCACGCCCAGGACAAGCGCCGATACCGGCAGCGTCACAAAGGTCACGCCCGCAAGCGGCACCGAGATGGTGAGCATCATGATGGCCACGCCCACCACCTGCGTGACGGAGGTCACCAGCTGGATGAGGCCCTGGTTGAGCGACTGGCTTAACGTGTCCACGTCGTTGGTCATGCGCGAGAGCACGTCACCCTTAGAGATGGACTTGCCGTCGAAGTACGAGAGGGGCACCTTGGAGATCTTGTCGGCAATCTGGCCACGCATGCGGAACACGACCTTCTGCGTGATGCCCGTCATGATCCAGCTCTGGAGGCCAGACGCCGCGGCGCTTGCCGCATAGATGACGAGAAGGGTCACCAGGATCTTCTCGATGAGGCCAAAGTCTATGCCGCCCGTGCCGGCCGCTGCGGCCTGCACGCCACGGATGACCTCGGTGGTTGCGTTGCCCAGGACCTTTGGTCCCACCACCGAGAACACCACCGACGCCATGGCAAGAACCACCGCCGCCACAAGTCCCACGCGATACGGCCCCATGTAGTGCATGAGCTTTCGAATGGTGCCCTTGAAGTCCTTGGCCTTCTCGCCCGGCGCCATGCGGCTGCCTGGCCCGTGCGGACGCGGCGTCTGCCGGGGCTGTTGTGTTTTCTCGGCCATGCCTACTCCCCCTCCGCAAGGCCAAGCTCCTTAGCGCTGAGCTGGCTCTTTGCAATCTCCAGGTACTCGGGGCAGCTGCGCAGGAGCTCCTCGTGCGTCCCCTGCCCCACCACGCGGCCCTCATCGAGCACGATGATCTGGTCGGCCCCCATGACGGTGGCGATGCGCTGCGCCACCACCAGGACCGCGGTGTCCGCCTGCTCGCGGGCAAGCGCCTGGCGCAGCCGCGCATCCGTGGCGTAGTCAAGCGCCGAGAAGGAGTCGTCCAGCACCAGGACCTCGGGACGCGTGGCAAGCGCGCGGGCAATGGCCAGGCGCTGGCGCTGCCCGCCAGAGACGTTGGTGCCACCCTGGGCGATTGTCGTTTTGAGGCCGTCTTCCTTCTCGGTCACAAGTTCCGTGGCCTGCGCCACGTCGATGGCGCGGAGCAGGTCCTTCTCGCTGGCGCCATCTGTGCCAAAGGCCACGTTGCTGGCGATGGTGCCCGAGAAGAGAAAGCCCTGCTGGGGCACGTAGCCCACGCGCGAGCGCAGGTCGGCGAGGGACATCTTGCGCGTGTCCACGCCGTCGAGCGTAATGGTGCCCGCCGTGGGGTCGTAGAGGCGCGGCACCAGCTGCACGAGCGTCGACTTGCCCGAGCCCGTGGAGCCAACGATTGCCGTAACCTTGCCGGGCATGGTGGCAAAGCTCACATCGCTCACCACGTTGCCCTCGGCGTCCGGGTAGTGGAAGCCCACGTGGTCAAAGACCAGCCTGCCGCTCGGGGCGTCTTCCGCAGGAGCAACGGGGTTCTTGGGCTCGCGCACGGCGGGGGTGACGTCCAGCACCTCCTGCACGCGGCCAACGGAGACCTCGGCGCGCGGCAGGATGACGGCAACCATCGAGACAACAAGAAAGCTCATCACGATCATCATGGCGTAGCTGATGAAGGCCATCATGTCTCCCGCCTGCATGGCGCCGGCGGCCACCCCGTGCGAGCCAAACCACACGATGGCAACGGTGGCCACGTTCATCACGAGCATCATGAGGGGCATCATGAGGGTCATGGCGCGGTTCACGAAGAGCTGCGCGTCGCGGAGGTCGCCGGACGCCGCATCAAAGCGCTTGAGCTCGTGGCCCTGACGGCCAAAGGCGCGGATGGTCATGATGCCGTCGAGCATCTCTCGCGCGAGGAGGTTCACGCGGTCTACCAGCGACTGCATGACCTTGAAGCGCGGCATGGTAAGCGTGAAGAGCACCGCCACAACGCCAAGCACGGCGAGAAGCGCCGCGCCCACAATCCACGTGAGGCCACCACCCATGGTCATCACCTGCACCACGGCAACGATGCCCATGACCGGCGCAAACATCACCATACGCAGCATGATCACAATCATGTTCTGGATCTGCTGCACGTCGTTGGTGCAGCGCGTGATGAGCGACGACTGCGAGAACCGGTTGACCTCCGCGGGCGAGAATGACATCACCTTTGCGAAGACGTCGCGGCGCAGGTCGCGCGCAACGGCCGCCGCCACGCGGGACGCGATGAGCCCCGAGAGCACTGCAGCCGCGAGCGAGCCCACGCAGAAGCCAAACATCACGAGCGCCATGTGTCCCAGGTAGGCGGAGTTGCCCGCCTCGGACCCAACCACGCCCACGTTCACGATGTCGGACATGTAGCGCGGAAGCGACAACTCGCAGAGCGCCTGGACCAAGAGCAGCACGAACACCGCCACGACCTCACCCACATGCCTGCGAAGGAGCTTAGCGAGCCTCATGCGCACCATCCCCCTCCATGGGGCAGCCGGCCTGAGAGCCGGCCTCTGCAGCGCGCCTGGTGACAACCTCGGCCAGACGACCCGAAATGCGCACCAGCTCGCGCGCGTCGTACTCGCCCAGCTCGCAAAGGACCCCCGCCACGTAGCCGTTGATGCCGTCGATGCGTTGCTGGACCTCGGCCTCGCCCTTGTCGGTGAGGCACACGATCACGCTGCGGCGGTCATGGGGACTGGCGTGCCGCTCCACCAGGCTGCGACCCTCGAGCTGGTCGATCGTCTTGGTGATGCGCGCAGTAGACACCTGACACGCGCGCGCCAGGGCAGTTGGGGTCATGCCCTCGGGCTGGTGGTGGAGCGCATGTAGGGCGTTTATCTCGCCACGCATCTCCATGTCCTTGGAGTGCGCCCCATGGCCTGCCCTAAGACCGTGCATCGAGGTCATGAGCTGCTGGGCAAGGCCGTCCCAGTCCGTCTTCTCGACGTTTGGCATGCTCTGCTCCTCTCGGTTGGTTACTAATGCCGTTAAACAGTTTGAGATGCTACCCAGCTTGGCAGGGGTAGTTAATGGCGTTAGCGAGAAGAAGCTGCCCTACATAAGGTCTACATTTATTAACGAGGTTAGCTATTGATGTCCCAAGAGCCGAGGAGGGCGGCGGCACCGCCTGGCCGTCGCCCTCCCCATGGTCTGCACGCAGTTGCGTCCGTGAGCGGCATCGCTCCGCCTATCCCTTGGCACCCGCACTTCCCACCTGCGCCGCCTTGGCGCGATACGCCGCGGCAATGATGGCCACGCACTCCTCGCGACTAAAGCGCTCGCGATTGAGCACCAGGTCCTTGCCGTCATGCATCTCGCACTTGCCAGCCGAGTAGCGATGGCAGTACATCTCGCGGCCCTTCTGCATACGTCGCACCAGCTTGCGCGCCTCCTTGCGAATCATGCCGCGCTTCTGGCGCACCACCTCCACGCGGTAGTCCTCGGGCGCCGTCACAAGCACGGCGATGCGATTGGGGTTCTCGCGCAGGATGTAGTCGGAGAGTCTGCCCACAAGGATGCAGGGCCCAACAGACCCAAGGTCGCGGATGACGCTCGACACGCGCCCAAAGAGCTTGTCGGCAGCCGAGCGGGCGTCGATGCGATCAGGGAGGAAGGCGCTGAGCTCCGCCGCAAGCCTAGCGTCGTAGGCGGCCACCTCGTCCACAGGCGCGCCGGCGCGCGCGGACGCGCGCACCAGGATCTCGTTGTCGTAGAAGGGCAGGTCAAGCTCCTGGGAGAGCATCTTGCCAATCTCGTGCCCCTCGGCGCCAAAGTCTCGCTCGATGGTGATGATCACGGGGTTGGAAGCGGGAACCTCGGCCTCAAGCTCCTCGGCAGCCGTTGCGTCCGCCGCTGGCCTCGCCAAAAGGGCATCCTTGTCTGTAGTCTTGAGCTGCTCGTCTGCCATGGGTCCTCCTCCTTGCTATGCCGCCACAAGCTTTCTCTGATACGAGCGCACTGCGAGCGAGATGCTGAAATTGAGTGCAAAGTACAGCAGGAAGACAAAGCCGTACACCAAGAGAATCTGGCTGAGGCTTGTGGTCGAGGCCATTATCACCTTGGAACAATACATGAACTCGGCAACGTTGATGCCGGCCAAGTACGAGGAGTCCTTGACGACCGTGGTGCACTGGCCAAAGAGCGCGGGGATGATCTTGCGGAACGTCTGGGGCAGGATGATGAGCCGCATCGACTGGAAGAACCCAAAGCCCTGCGACTGTGCCGCCTCGAACTGGCTCTTGGGGACGGAGTTGAGGCCGCCGCGCACGATCTCGGCCATGACCGCCGAGGTGAAGAGCGTAAACGCGAGCACGGAGATGAGCACGTCGTTGCCGTTGACGGTGAAGTACACAAAGAGGATCCACAGCAGGTTGGGGGTGCAGCGGAAGAGCTCGATGTAGGCGCTTGCGATGACGGAGAGCACGCGCAACCGTCCGCGGCAGTACTGCTTCACCAGGGCCAGCACGGTGCCAACGATGATGGAGAAGATAATCGCCAAGACCGAGATGAGGATGGTCTTGCCAAATCCCCTCAAGATAAAGGCAAGGTTGGTAGCAGAGAAGACCTCCATCTCCTACGCCTCCCTTCCGGCGGCCACGGCCACCTTGCGGCGATGGCGCCGCGGCGTCTTGTTGGAGTTCTTCTCCAGGTGCTGGACGAGAAGCGCCAGGGGCAGGCAGATGATGAAGTACAGGAAGCAGCACATGATGTAGCCCTGCAGGTAGCCAGAGGTAGAAACGAAGTTGTCCGCGTTGTACATGAGGTCGCCACCGGCGATGAGGGCAAGCACTGACGTGTTCTTGACCAGGTTGAGCGCCTGGTTGCAGAGAGGCGGCAGGATGATGCGGAAGGTCTGCGGGAGGATGACGTAACGGTACGCCTGAGCGCGCGAGAAGCCCTGGGAGAGCGCCGCTTCCATCTGCCCGTGCGGCACCGCCTCGATGCCCTGGCGGATTACCTCGGAGACGTAGGCAGCGTGGTAGAGGCCAACGCCCACCGAACCCAGCACAAACGGCGCGATACGCACCGGCGTGGGAGCGTTCGTTAGGCTCTGCAGGACCAGCGGTCCCGCGGCGTACATGAAGAACACCTGCACCGGAAGCGGCGTGTTCTGATAGAACTCAACGTATACGCGGCTGATGCCGCGAAGAACCTTTATGTGCGTAGTCGAGAAGATGCCGAGTACGGTGCCCAGCACGAGGGCAAGAATCAGGGCGGCTACCACAACCTGGAGCGTGAAGCCAAAGCCCTCCCAAAACGTGTCCATGCTGGCAAAGGTCGCCTGCCAGCGCACGGGATCAAAAAGGTCCATCCGTTCCTCCTCATGCGGCCGCTACAGCAGACCCCAGTTGCTAACTTCCTCGTCGAGCCATCCTCTGGCCTGGCACTCCTGGACGACCTCTTCGCAGGTCTGCGAGAAGTCGCAGCCCTTCTTCGTGGCGATGCCGTAGTCCTGCTGGCCAAACTTGATGTCGGGCAGGAGCAGCTCGTTCGTGTCGTCCTTGTAGCCGCTCAAGATGGAGCGGTCCACCGAGAAGACGTCGATGTTGTAGGAGTCGAGCGCGATCTTGAGCGTGGAATAGTCCGGGAACTGCAGGTACTCCGGGGTGATGTCGGCTCCCTGATCCTGGAGCATCTTCTGGATGTTGGTCATGGTGCTGGAGCCCTGGGAGACGCCGATGTAGGCGCCGTCGAGGTCCTCGAGGCTCGAGAACCTCCCCTTCTTCACGAGCATGCCAATGTAGTCCGAACGGTACGGATTGGTGAAGTCCCAGCTCTTCTTGCGCTCGTCGGTGATGGTGTAGGTGGCGCACACGAGGTCGAGCTGGTCGTTGTCGATGAGGGGGCCGCGGGTCTTGGGCGTGACATCGGTGAAGGCCACAAGGTCGTTCGCCTTGGCGTCATCGTAGCTGCAGCCAAAGACCTTGGCCGCCACCTGGTAGCACAGGTCGATCTCCATGCCCTGGTACGTGCCCGTGGCGGGGTCGAGGTAGCCGTAGCCGGGAATGTCCTTCTTGACGCCGCACTTGAGGGTCCCGCGGCTCTGGATGGTCGCAAGCTTGGAGCCGCCCGAGCTTCCCGACTGGCTGCCGCTTTCCGAGCAGCCGGCGAGAAGCCCCGCGCCCGCGATGCCCAAGGCGCAGGCGCCCGCAGCACGAAGGAACTGCCTGCGCGTGAGACGGCCCGGTTCTTCTCGCAGACGGAATGTAGTCATGCTCGTCACCGTTCCTAGTGGATGATCTTGTCGAGAAATGCCTGCACGCGGGGGTTGTCCGGGTGCTCGAAGAAGTGCTCCGGCGTACCCTCCTCGATGATGTGGCCGTCATCCATGAAGACGATGCGGTCCGCTACCTCGCGGGCAAAGCCCATCTCGTGAGTCACGCAGAGCATCGTGATGTTCTGGTGGGCAAGCTCGATCATGACATCGAGCACCTCCTGGACCATCTCTGGATCGAGAGCGGAGGTCGGCTCGTCAAAGAGGATGATCGGCTGCTTGGTGCACATTGCCCGCGCGATGGCCACACGCTGCTGCTGCCCGCCAGAGAGGTTCTGCGGGTACTCGTCTGCCTTATGGGCGAGGCCAACGCGCTCGAGCGCGGACATTGCTGTGGCCTCCGCCTCCTGCTTTGACTTGCCCTGCAGTTTGATGGGGGCAATGGTGAGGTTGCCCAGCACCGTCATGTTTGGGTAGAGGTTGAACTGCTGGAACACCATGGACGAGTACTTGCGCGCCATCTCCAGATGGTTCTTCCGCGTGAGCACGGTGCCGTCGATGATCACCTGGCCTGAGCTGGGTTCCTCCAGGAAGTCCACGCAGCGGATGAGCGTCGACTTGCCGGAGCCGGAGGGGCCGAGGATGACGACCTTCTCGCCCTCCTCGACAGAGAGGTTGACGTCCTTAAGGACGTGGAGGTCGCCAAAGAACTTGTTGAGGTTCTTGATTTCGATGAACGCAGACATGCTGCCGCCCCTTCCTCATGCTGGAACAGAGGGACCCGCCCGTCATGCCATGCCGGCAACCCGGTGCAGCTGCGCCCCTTTTTTCGCCTAGGATTTCCGCTTTTCATAATGAATGCGATGCCTGGGCGAGCCGCCTGTCATGCCCGATATGTTTACGCAGGTGAAAAGGGTGTTACCAAGGATTAGCGTATGGTCGGACAGGTGTTGGGGGCCATTTCCAAAGAGACTCGCGCGCCTTATGAGCGCCGTGTGCAATACGCGAGGGCACCAACGGCAATCGCCGCCACCACGGCAGACGCAGCGAAGAGCGTCCCCTGCACACCCAGCACGTTTGCAACCAGCGGTGCCACAAGCAGCGGCAGGGTCCCCGCGCTGTTGGTGCCCGCGTTCATGACAGATGTCACGCGCCCCACGTACGAGACGTCGCAGCTGCGTTGCAGGATCGTGTCCTTCACGGGCCGCATGGCGCCAAAGCCAAGGCCGGTCACGAGCTGGCCCACCACGGCAACGGCCACGTTCGCCGTGCCAACGTAGATCATGGAGCCCACACCGGTCACCAGCAGCAGGACGGAAAGCGTCCCCAGCGTAAGCCGCCTTGTTGGAAAACGCAGAACCAGCAGCGACCCTGCCGTTGCGCCCACGCCGGCGCAGGCGGAAAGCCAGCCCATCCACTCGCCACTCACGAGCAGCACGTCTCGGTAGAAGAGCGACTCGAGCGAGTCAAAGGCGCCGTAGGCAAAGAAGCCCAGGAAGTAGAGAAGGAAGAGCATGCGCAGGGTCCTGTGCGAGAAGGTCACGCGAAAGCCCTCAGCAAGCTGATGCCAAAAGCCCTCGTGGGCGGCGGGCTTCTCGCCTGTTGCGTGGCTTGCGCGCTGCTCGCCCACGGTGCCCGGAGCCTCCGGCGTTGCCCAGACAATCGCGGCAGCGAGAAGCGACGCCACGGGGATGGTGACAAAGCAGGTCTGGTTGGTGGAAAGCGAGGTCACGACACCGCCAATGAGCGGCCCCACGATGACCGCCACCGAGACGGCGGTGCCACACAGGCTGTTCATGCGCTTGAGCTCGCGCGGGCGGCTAGTGAGAAAGCGCGGATAGGCGCTCACGGTGGTGCCACAGAAGCCGTCGGCCAGGCCCTCGAGCGTCGAGACCACGGCAAGCATGGGATAGCTTAAAGGCATGAGCAGGGAAAAGATGCCGAGAAGTGCAAAGCCCGCGAGCGAGGCTGCGAGGGTGATGCGCGGGCCGATGCGGTCTGTGACCACGCCAGCGAGGGCCCCGCCCACCACCAGGGCAACGTTGAGCAGTATGACGAGGGCGGAGACCTCAAAGGCGCCGCAGCCAAGCTGGTAGGTGGCGCTGCCGATGAGCCCCACAAAGTACGTGGCGGTGAAGCACACCACAAACAGGAAGTTTGCAAGGACAAGGCGGCGCGTGGGCGTAAGGAACTGGCGCCGAGCGGGGCAAGAATGGGAAGGCATAGGTTCTCCAAGGGTTTGGCGGCGAGAAGGACGTTGCCCCGTCTTGGGGTGAACGATGCATCGCTACTTTGCGAGCTGTCCTCCTGCGAACCCCGCCATGAATGCCTCCTTGGTTAGCCAACGCTCGCACGATGATACACGCGTGCCACTCGCCACACAAGGAGGTGGTTGGGGTATTAGCCCTCCGCGTAGATGCCTACAAGCTCCTGGAGCACGTCGACCATGGTCTCCAGCTCGCGCACCGGCACGAACTCGGTCACGCCGTGAGCGTTGTGGTAACAGGCCGAGAGGTTAGCGCACGGCAGGCCGCGGAAGGAGAGCTGCGCACCGTCGGTGCCGCCGCGCATGGGAACCGTCCGCATGGTAACGCCGCAGGCGGCATACGCCCGACGCGCGGACTCGATGAGGTGCGCGTTCTCGGGGCGGGTGATGACCTCGGCCATGTTGCGGTACTGGTCGCGGATCTCAATGGAGAGCACGGGTTGGCCGGCCGCCGCGGACGGGCGCAGCGCGTACTCCTCGTTCACCTGGGCCACGGCCGAGCGGAGCAGGTCCTTTCTCGCCTCAAAGCGGTCGCGGTCGTGGTCGCGGATGATGTAGTCCGCACGGGCATCCTCGCAGTTGCCCTCAATGCGCTCCAGGTAGAAGAAGCCCTCGCGGTCCTGCGTGAACTCCGGGCGATCCTGGGGCGGAATGAGCTGGTGCACGCGGAGCAGCGCCTCGGAGGCGTTGACCATCACGTCCTTCGCGGTGCCGGTGTGGACCGAGCGTCCGTTGGCGCGGATGGTCGCCTCGGCAGCGTTGAACGTCTCGTAGCAAAACTCGCCCAGGGGGCCGGCGTCGATGGTGTAGCCGTAGGCGGCACCTAGCGCGTCAAGGTCGAGCAGCGCCGCGCCATGGCCGATCTCCTCGTCAGGGACAAACGCCAGCGCGAGCGCCGGATGCGGGATGGAGGGGTTCTCGGAAAGGCGTGCGAGAAGTGAGACGACCATGGCCACAGCGGCCTTGTCGTCTCCGCCGAGAAGCGACGTGCCGTCCGAGGTGACAAGATCCTCGCCAATGAGGTCTTTGAGCTCCGGGTTTGTGGCGGGGTCGAGGGCGACTTCGGCGCCGTCGCGGCCGCTGCCCAGGACAAGCCGTCCGCCCTCGTAGCGCTTGACCTGCGGGTGGACCGGGCTGCCATATGTCTGCCACGCGGTGTCGAGGTGGCAGCAGAACGCGAGCGCGGGGCGCTTCTCGGCACCGGCGCTTGCGGGCCAATGGGCCGTGACGTAGGCGTGCTTGTCGAGCGTGACGTCTTGGGCGCCAAGGTCGCGCAGGTCAGCGGCAACGACGCGCGCCATATCGAACTGGGCCGGGGTCGAGGGCACCGTTTGCGCGGTGCGCGGATCCGACTGCGAGGGAACCTCGCAATACCTCACGAACCTCTCGAGCACGTCACTTGTCGCCTTGCGTCCCATGCGGTGATACCTCTCCCCTAGCGCTTACGGCAGGCCGCGGCTGCTGCGGCCGCGCGCACACCCTTCCCGGATGACTACCCTAGCGCAATGCGTGCGGCACTTCTCGGCACAAAGCAGGCGGTCACTCTCGGCCGTCCAGCACGCTTGGCAATCCCGCCAGCATCGCAATCCCGCCCGCTTGGCAATCCTGCAAAATTCGATCGGTTAGCCACCTCTAAACGATCGAAATCTGCAATGTAATCGTCTAACTGAAATTTCCGATCGTTTAGAAGGGTTTAACCGATCGGAATCTGCAGAGTCGCCACCAGCCTTCTTCCATCGCAACAGGCCATAGCCATGGCCTCTGCATATTACGATCGCTCGGGCAAGATTCTGGCGCCAGGGGGCCAGTTATGAGGTGGCAGTAACCCCGTACGAAATCCCTGCTCCGGCGCCAATTTGCCGCCGGAGGGCCCGTTATCGAAGCAACTCCGTACAGAAGGGGCCTTGCGGCGACGCTTTCTCTCCGGAAGACGGATTTTCGCAGAACCGGCTGCAAAACCCGCCTTCCGGCGTAACGCACACTGAGAAGTACCGCTGGCGAGAGGCGCCTGCCACTGCCGCGCCCTGGCCGCGCCGCCTGACACCGCAGCGCCCCGGCCGCGCCGCCGTCCAACGCCCCCAGCCGCAGCCCCCAAAATTCCCCCTTCGCCGTAGGAATTTGTGGAACCGGCGAGAAACATGCTCCTCACCCTTGCCTTCTATTTCCTACAAACTAGTATGAATTAGGTCGCAAGGGGTACCCTGCGGTTAGGCCGCGAGGGAACCCCCGCGGGTAACCCCGCATCACCCAACGATCAGCAACACACGCGCCGGTTCGCCGGCACACGCACGGAGAGGAAACCTGCGTCCGCAGCCAGACAGCCGCAGGCGCATTCGAGCTAGGAGAACAGCATGGCAGACACGCTTCTTGACGTGAGCGGCATCTCCGCAGGTACGGAGGACAAGCCTATCCTCCACGACGTCAACCTCAAGGTTGGCGCAGGCGAGACCCACGTCCTCATGGGCCCCAACGGCGCCGGCAAGTCGACGCTCGGCCACGTGATCATGGGCGACCCCACCTACAAGGTCACCGCGGGCACCATCACTTTCGACGGTCAGGACATCACCGAGCTCTCGCCCGACAAGCGCTCGCTCGCGGGCGTCTTCCTGTCCTACCAGGCCCCCGTCGAGGTCCCCGGCGTGCCCCTCTACAGCTTCCTGCGCTCAATCTCGCAGATGCGCCCCGAGCTCAAGTGCACCGCGCGCGAGTTCCGTCGCCGCGTGGGCGCCATCGCCGACGAGCTCAACCTCGACCAGAGCTTCCTCATGCGCGAGCTCAACGTAGGCTTCTCGGGCGGCGAGAAGAAGAAGATCGAGATGCTCCAGCTGCTGCTTCTCCAGCCCAAGCTGGCAATTCTCGACGAGACGGACTCCGGCCTCGACGTCGACGCGCTGGCCACCGTCTCGCACGGCATCCAGCGCTACCGCGAGACCGTGGGTGGTGCGCTCATCATGATCACGCACAACACGCGCATCCTCGAGCGCCTCACCGTGGACCGCACGCACGTGATGGTCAAGGGCCACCTGGTTGCCGAGGGCCCCGCAAGCCTCATCGACGACATCGACAAGAACGGCTTCGAGCGCTTCGAGAGCCAGGCCGCGGGCGAGGGTGATGCAAGGTGACAAAGGAGAGGACGCAGGTCGCAGACGTCGACCGCTCCCTCTACGACTTCACCAAGTCCGAGGAGGGATACGAGCGCTACGCCGACGGCCTCACGCCGGACATCGTGCGCGCAATCTCGGCCAAGAAGGACGAGCCCCAGTGGATGCTCGACCTGCGCCTGAAGGCGCTCGACGAGTACCACCGCCGCCCCATGGCCACCAACTGGGGCCCCTCGATCGCAGGCCTTGACCTCGACCACATCTCCACGTATGTCTCGCCCAAGACCAAGCAGGCCTCGAGCTGGGACGACGTGCCGGCAGACATCAAGGACACCTTCGAGCGCCTAGGCATCCCCGAGGCGGAGCGCGAGAGCCTCGCCGGCGTGGGCGCCCAGTACGACTCGGAGATCGTCTACCACAACATGCGCGAGGAGGTCGCCAAGCAGGGCGTGGTCTACACCACGATCGAGGACGCGCTCCACGACCCCAAGTGGGAGCCCGTGGTGCACGAGTACTTTGGCACCCTCATCCCCATGACCGACCACAAGTTTGCGGCGCTCCACTACGCCGTGTGGTCGGGCGGCTCGTTTGTCTACGTGCCCGCGGGCGTCAGCCTCGACTACCCGCTGCAGAGCTACTTCCGCCTCAACGCCCAGGGCGCAGGCCAGTTCGAGCACACACTCATCATCGTTGAGCCCGGCGCCAACCTGCACTTCATCGAGGGCTGCTCGGCGCCTAAGTACTACGAGGCCAACCTCCACGCCGGCGCCGTGGAGCTCTTCGTGAAGGACGGCGCGCGCCTGCGCTACTCCACGATCGAGAACTGGTCCAAGAACATGTACAACCTCAACACCAAGCGCGCCACCGTGGGCGCAGACGCCAAGATGGAGTGGGTCTCGGGCAGCTTTGGCAGCCACGTCTCCTACCTCTACCCCACCACGATCCTCGCGGGCGACCGCTCCAGCTGCGAGTTCACCGGCATCACGTTTTCCGGCGCCACGCAGGACCTCGACACAGGCTGCAAGGTCATCCTGAACGGCCGCGACACCACCGCATCGGTGAGCACCAAGTCCATCTCCAAGGACGGCGGCATCAACACCTTCAGGAGCTCGGTCGTCGTTGGCCGCCACGCGGACAACGCGCGCTGCACCGTGAGCTGCCAGTCGCTCATGCTCGACAACATCAGCCGCTCCGACACCATCCCCGCGATGGACGTGCGCAACCCCACCGCGTCGGTTGGCCACGAGGCCACCATCGGCCGCATCTCGGACGACACGATCCTCTACCTCATGAGCCGCGGCTGCTCCGAGCAGGAGGCGCGCACGCTTGTGGTGAACGGCTTTGCCAACCCGGTCTCGAAGGAGCTCCCCATGGAGTACGCCGTCGAGATGAACAACCTCATCAAGCTCGAGATGGAAGGGGCGATTGGCTAATGGCAGACGAGAACACCTCCGTCGTGCTCGACCGCGTGAACGAGCCCCCCGCGCAGACCTGGAACCGCCTGCGCGCCAATGACATCACGCTCACGGTGCCCAAGATCTCTCGCAAGGGCGACGTGTACTTTGCGCTTCCCCAACTCTTCTCGCGCGTTGAGTGCGGCATGGGCGAGAAGGTCACCAACTGGGTGACCTCGCAGGCCGCAGACGCCCGCTACGTGGAGGTCCCTGCGCACACCGTGCGCGAGGAGCCCATCGTGGTGGCCATCGACACCGACAAGGGCGAGGTGGCAGACACCGGCGTCATGGTGCGCGCGAGCGCCACGGTATCGATCGTGGTGGCCGCGGGCGGCACTGGCGCCGATAACACAACCTCGGCCTCGCTCCTGCGCGTGGTTGCCGAGGAGGGCGCCACCGTCACGATCACCGAGGTCGTGGGCGTTGGCTCCTCTCAGCAGCACCTGGAGAGCGTGGGCGTGGACGCAGACGATGACGCCCGCGTTGAGGTTCGCCAGTACGCGCTGGGCGGCGGCACCGTGGCCTTTGGCACGGCGGTCTCGCTCTCCGGCGACCGCGCCCGCACCAACATTGGGCTGCGCTACTTCGCAGACGGCAAGGACCGCCTAGACGTGAACCACGTGGTGCGCCAGCGCGGCAAGAGCACCATCGCACACGTGCGCGAGAACGGCATCCTCGACGACGCTGCCGAGAAGGCCCTACGTGCCACCATCGACCTTGTCCACGGCGCCCGCGGCTCCAAGGGCGACGAGGCCGAGAATGTGCTGGTCTTTGGCGATGACGTGGTCAACAAGACCGTGCCCGTGATTCTCTGCGACGAGGACGACGTCCAGGGCAACCATGGCGCCACCATTGGCACCGTTGGCCCCGAGCAGATGGACTACCTGGCCGATCGCGGCCTCTCTCGCAAGGACGCCGAGGCGCTCTTCGTGCGCGCTCTCTTCGAGGACGCCATCATCAACGCGCCCGAGGCGCACGCACACGACGTCGCAGTGCGGCAAGCCGAGCGCGTGCTGGGCGCCGAGGTGGCGCACGACTTCGACGCGAGCGTGCAGCTCGCGGAGAATGAGGAGGCATAAGGCAGCCCATGCTGACACAAGACGAGCTCTCTACCATCGAGCAGAACCCCTACAAGGAGGACTTCCCGCTGCTTGAAGGCAACCCAGACCTGGCCTTTCTCGACAGCGCCGCCACCGCGCAGCGCCCGGGCGCGGTTCTCGACGCGCAGCGCCGCTTCTACGAGACCATGAACGCCAACCCGCTGCGCGGGCTCTATCGCCTCTCCGTCGAGGCCACCGAGGCCATCGCGCAGACGCGCGACAAGGTCGCCGCCTTCCTGGGTGCGGTCGACGAGACCGGCAAGCCCTGCGGCAACCAGGTGGTCTTCACGAGAAACGCCAGCGAGGCCTTGAACCTTGTGGCGCGCACGCTGGGACGCTCCGTGCTCAAGCCGGGCGACGAGGTGATCATCTCCATCATGGAGCACCACTCCAACCTCATCCCGTGGCAGCAGATCTGCCGCGAGACCGGCGCCAACCTGGTCTACCTGCGCATGGACGAGAACTACCGCATCACGCCCGAGGAGGTTGCCGCAAAGGTTGGCCCGCGCGCCAAAATCGTCTCGGTGACGCAGGTCTCCAACGTCCTAGGCGTTGAGAACGACGTCCCCATGATCGCCAAGCGCGCGCACGAGATGGGTGCCTACGTGGTGGTCGACGGCGCGCAGTCCGTGCCGCACGTGCGCGTAGACGTGCGCGAGCTTGGTTGCGACCTTCTCGCCTTCTCGGCGCACAAGATGGGCGGCCCCATGGGCATCGGCGTGCTTTGGGGCAAGTCCGAGGTGCTCGACGCCATGCCGCCCTTCCTCACCGGCGGCGAGATGATCGACTCCGTGACCGAGACGGACGCCGTCTGGGCGCCGGTGCCGCAGAAGTTCGAGGCCGGCACGCAGGACGCTGCTGGCGCGTACGCGTTTGGTGCCTGCCTTGACTACCTGGGCGAGAAGGGCTTCGACGCCCTTGAGGCCCGCGAGCGCCTGCTTGCCCGCTACCTCACGGACTCGCTGGCCGCCCTCCCCTACGTGGACGTGATTGGCCCCGCCGAGGGCGAGCGCCACGTGGGATCCGTGGCCTTCAACGTGCGCGGCATCCACCCGCACGACGTGGCGTCGATTCTCGACATGAGCAACGTATGCATCCGCGCCGGCCACCACTGCGCGCAGCCGCTTCTCGCCTACCTGGGCGTGGAGAACGGCGCCACGTGCCGTGCGAGCATCGCCTTCTACAATGACAAGTCCGACGTCGACGCCCTTGTCGACGGCCTGGGGAAGGTCTGGGAGGTCTTCCATGGACGTGATTAGCCTCTACAACGCCGAATTCATGGACCACGTGGCCCATCCCGACTACAAGTACCAGATGGAGAACCCCACCTGCACGCACGAGGGCGTGAACCCCTCCTGCGGCGACGAGCTGAAGTTCTCCGTGCGCCTGGCGGACGACGGCACCATCGACGAAGCCGCGTTCACCGGGCACGGCTGCGCCATCTCGCAGGCGTCTGCGGACATCATGAGCGACCTTATTGTGGGCAGGACCCCCGAGGAGGCCATCAAACTGTGCGACCTCTTCGAGCGCATGGTACGCGGTGAGGTCACCGACGAGGCCGAGCTCGAGCCGCTTGAGGACGCCGAGATGCTCAAGGACATCTCGCACATGCCGGCGCGCGTGAAGTGTGCCGAGCTTGCGTGGCGCACCCTTAAGGAGATGCTCGAGGCGCGCGAGGGTGACGGGGCAGGCGCTGCTGGCACTGCCGCTGCCGGCGCCAAGGACGAGAAGGGGGCCTAGCCATGGCCGGGATGTTCTCGACAAAGGGCATGTACGCCCTGCGCGCGATGGCCGACCTCGCATCCCACGACGGGTGGGTGTCCCTGGGTGACGTCTCGAAGCGGCAGAACATCTCGCGCAAGTACCTTGAGCAGGTCATCTCCCTCATGCACAAGGCGGGCTACGTGGAGAGCCAGCGCGGCAAGGGTGGTGGCTACCGCCTCACGCGCAAGCCCGAGGAGTACACGCTGGGCGAGCTCCTGCGAGCGGCCGAGGGGTCGCTTGCGCCCGTGGCCTGCCTGCAGTGCACCAACGACACATTCTGCTCGCAGATGGATACCTGCTCGACAGTGGGCGTGTGGCGCGACCTTGGCCGTGTGACCTCGGCATATCTTGACAGTAAGACCCTGGCGGACCTTCTCGAGCCTAACGACGTGAACGAGGACGCCGCCCGCCTCACCCGCGACGAATGAGACAAAGGGAGTTTCCCTTTGTCTCACTGCGCGCGTCACTCATTCGCACCCGATTGTGTGACGCGCGCAGCTTGCTACAGATTCGAGCAACGAATGTATTGCAGGCGCCCCTTTCGCCCACCAAGTACCGCTTCATGCAGATTCCGATTGGTTAGCCGGTGCTAAACGATCGAATTTTGCAGCTTGAGAGTAGCCATGCAGATTCCGATCGTTTAAAGCACCTTAACCGATCGAAATCTGCAGGTTTTGCCCCCTCCAAGGTAAGCAACCCGAGCCAAGCCTCTTCAACCAAACCTGCGGGTTAATAGCACCCAGCAAGAGCCGACGCCGAGAAAATCTCAGGTAGCCTACTTGCTTCCACCCTCGGCACTGCGGGTGTCCCCAGCGCAACACAAAAGGCCCGCCCGGACAATTGAACTGCCTCCCATTTCTTGGACATGGAAATAGAAGTCCGAGAGATGGGGGGCTTTCCATGTCCATCGGCCTGCGATGCAGGCACGACCGATCGGTCAGGGAGCTGGCCGCCGGGATGTTCGGCGAGGGCCGGGGGTACAAGTCCGTCGCCAGAAGTCTGGGCATCCCTGCCGAAGCCGTGCGAAAATGGCAGCAGACGTACCGCGCGACCGGGAGGGACGGCCTGCTGAAAATGGGCGAGAAGCGCTCGAGATGCGACTTCGAGACCAAGGTCGCCGCAGCCAGGGCCGTGGTCGACGACGGGATGGCCAAGCCCGAGGCGATGGAGCGCTTCGGCATCGCGAGCGCGACGCCGCTGAAGCAGTGGTGCAGGCTGTACCGC